>Ga0224568_1000024_pt1 | contig 66090 bp, 47 predicted proteins | sample CLU5metagenome_FD_182727 | JGI IMG/M metagenome (GOLD analysis project Ga0224568, IMG submission 182727) | Spruce litter microbial communities from Bohemian Forest, Czech Republic - CLU5 | ecosystem: Environmental > Terrestrial > Plant litter > Unclassified | place: Czech Republic: South... | reverse complement strand
GCCGGCCGTCTCCTCTTCGATAGCGCCGGCAATCTCTACGGCACTACCGAGACTGGCGGCAATCCTGAAGTCTGCAACGGAGAAGGTTGCGGCACCGTCTTCAAACTTTCTCCCAACTCGAACGGCACCTGGACCGAAAATGTCCTCCACGCCTTCCTGGGCAGCACCGACGCCGCACAACCCGCTCTCGGCGTCGTGATGGATGCCGCTGGCAATCTCTACGGCTCGGCCGGCGGTGGCTGCATCGAAGAGTGCAACGGCACCATCTTCAAACTCTCCCCCAACTCGAACGGCAGCTGGAGCGAAAGCATCCTTTACACCTTCCTGGGCGGTACCGACGGCGGATTTCCCACGGCACTGACTCTCGACAGCGCAGGAAGTCTCTTCGCTACCACAATCAGCGGCGGCACCACAAATTCTCCCTGCGGAGGCTGCGGCACAGTCTTCGAGCTGAGCCCATCGGAAAACGGGAGCTGGCAAAAGACCGTCCTCTACAGCTTCAACGACGGCCTCGACGGCGGATTCCCCGCCAGCGGCATCACCTTCGACAGCGCCGGAGACCTCTACGGCGAAACCTTCGACGGCGGATCGTTCGCCTGCCCGGAAAGCGGTTGCGGCACGATCTACCGGCTCACGCCCGAATCCGGCAGTTGGAAGTTCAGCGTGATCTACACCTTCAACGGCGTCGACGGATCGAAAGGCACCCAACCCTCCGGCGGATTGGCAATCGACTCCGCCGGCAATTTCTACGGCACAACCAGCGGCGGAGGCAATTTAACCTGCAATAACGGCAACGGCTGCGGCACCATCTTCAAACTCACGCGCAGCGAAAGCCGCTTCACTTTCAGCAAAGTATTTGAGTTCAACGGCACCACCGGATCATTTCCAAATACAGGCGTAATCGTAGACGCGTCGGGAAATCTCTACGGTTCCACCTTCGACGGAGGCAATCCCAACTGCAACTGCGGCGTCGTGTTCGACATCACGCCGTAAACCCACATTTTCCTAAGGCCGTTATTCCAAACTCGGCCCCAGATCCGGGAAACCGATTCTCCCGCGGAAAATCCATCAGATGCGCCGCGTCCCGCCGGTCCGTCTTCTGTGTCGAAAAGAATCCGCTGTCGGCGCAGGCGTATAATTTTGCGTTTGGCTTTCCCAGGAGTTTTACCCTCATGGCACAAACCACCCAATACGAACTGCAACTGGCCCGGCGCATGTCGCGGCTAGGTACTGAAACTGCCTTTGAAGTGCTGAATAAAGCTCGCGCGCTGGAGCGCCAGGGCAAAAGCATCATTCATCTGGAAATCGGCGAGCCGGATTTCGATACTCCCACCAACGTGGTGGAAGCCGGCGTCGATGCGCTCCACAAAGGCTGGACGCACTACGGTCCCTCCGCTGGTTTACCTGAACTGCGCCAAACCATCGCGGATTATGTAAGCCGCACCCGCAATATCAAAGTAACTCCCGAAGAAGTGGTGGTGGTGCCGGGCGGCAAGCCCATTATTTTCTTTACCATCCTGGCTCTGATTGATGAAGGTGACGAGGTTATTTATCCCAATCCCGGCTTCCCGATTTATGAGTCGATGATCCACTATGTAGGTGGCAAAGCAATACCCATCCACCTGCGTGAAGAGCGCGATTTCTCGCTAAATGTGGACGAACTCGCCCCGCTCATCACCGACCGCACCAAGCTGATCATTCTGAATTCACCGCACAATCCGACGGGCGGCGTGATGTCGCGCCATGATGTTGAGCAAGTCGCGAAAGTGATAGGCGACCGCAACATTCTAGTGCTGTCGGACGAAATCTACAGCCGCCTGCTTTTCGAGGGCGAGCACTTCTCCATCATGTCGATTCCCGGCATGCAGGAGCGCACCATTCTCCTCGACGGTTTTTCGAAAACTTATGCCATGACCGGCTGGCGCATGGGATATGGCGTCATGCGTCCCGACCTCGCAACGCACATCACGCGTCTGATGACCAATTCCAACTCCTGCACCGCCAGCTTCACGCAAATGGCGGGCATTGAGGCGCTGCGTGGCGATCAGAGTTCGGTCGATCACATGTGCGAAGAATTCAAGCGCCGCCGCGATGTATTCGTCGCCGGGCTGAATAAGATCAAGGGATTCTCTTGCCGCATGCCCAAAGGAGCGTTCTACGTGTTTCCCAACATCACGAAAACGGGATGGAAGTCGAAGCCGCTGGCCGATGCGTTGCTCGAGCAGGCTGGAGTAGCAGCGTTATCAGGTACGGCATTCGGGGAATTTGGCGAAGGCTACCTGCGCTTCAGCGTGGCCAATTCGCTGGAGAATCTGCAACATGCGCTCGACCGCATCGACCAGTGGGCGGGGAAGAACCTCTGACGTGAGCTGTTGCAGGAATTTGCACACTGTTTACCAATCACGAACGAATTCACAGACAAATTACTTTGGCCGACCCCGGATTGCATATAGAATAGCCCCATTCCGGGGCGGCAGGATTAAAGCCCCCGCTTCAACCCAGGTGAGTGTAAATGTTGTCGCGCGGTCTAAGAATCTTAGGAAGTCTGTTCCTGCTGGCGGCGCCTGTTTTGGCGCAGGTTTCCAGCAGCGATGTTTCGCCCCTACCAACCGAGACCATGGTCCGTCGGCAGCCCCGGCCAAGAATCGTGGCGCCCGGAACCCGCCCACCTTATTACGACCCGCTTAGGCACGTCACCGTCTCCTATAACACCATTTGGGCTGGCTACGCCGTTACTGGAACCGACTTTACGCAGGTCCAGGGATCGTGGATTGTCAGCGCCGTCGATTGCACGAAAACCCCGAACAGCGACTCCTCGGAATGGGTGGGTATCGATGGATGGAGTTCCAACACCGTTGAGCAGGTTGGCACCGATGCCGACTGCAACGGCAAGACCCCCTTCTATTATGTTTGGTATGAGTTTTATCCGCTCAATACCGTGGTCATCAAAGATGTCTCCATTGCGCCCGGCGATAAATTTTCGGCCTCGGTGGTTTACGACGGAGATAACGAATACACCGTCTCTATCATCAACGAGACCACGGGAGAATCCTTCAGCAAGGAAGTGGAGTTCAAAGGGGCCGAAGGAAGCGGTGTGCCTCTGCGCAATTCCGCCGAATGGATTGAAGAGATGGATGGAAACCTACTCTCCGATTTCGGCCGGGACTTGTTTGGCGAGCGTTTCACGGAAGTCAGCGACGGCACCAACTCGGCGGTCGACTCCACCACCTCGGGTGTGATCAGCAATTTCGGCGATGCAGTGCAGGAGTCCATTTCGACGAAGAATGGCAGCCAGAACAGCAAAGACACTGCCGTTCCTTCGGCTCTCACATCCGACGGAGCCAGCTTCGGCGTGACCTGGAAGTCGGAGTAAGAAGCCAGAACGATTAAATATCACCGCGACTGATTTTCAATCCGTATACCCACCTTTCCTGCATATCCCGCTTGGCGATGCTACCGATTCATCTGTCTCGGGCTTGATCAGTGCCTTCGGCTCCGATGTGAACGAGTCAGCCGTGGTCAGTTCCAGCGGCGCGAATGAGGCCGTGCCGCCGTCGCTAAGCTCGGACGGAACCAGCTTCACGGTAACCTGAAATTGTCTGGACAAACTTGTCTTCGAGTGAAGAGTACGTAAACTCGCCCAATTCGCATAGAATTTGGATTCTGCGAGGAGAGCCAGTATGAAGACGCTGCTCTGCTGTGTTTTTCTGATGTCATTTGGCCTGGACTTGTTCGTCCTTACTGCTGCTTGTCAGGCAACGCACGTTGAGAACGGCACAACGTTCGATGGTCCGGGCGGAAAGATCTATTACGAGGTCATCGGCGGCGGCAAAGAAATCCCTTTGGTGCTGGTGAACGGCGGACCTGGCCTTGACCATTTGTATTTACATACCTCAGCCGCTTGGGATGTGTTCGCGCAGAGTCGCCAAGTTATTTTCTACGATCAGCGCGGGAACGGTCGCTCCTCTCCGCTGAAAGAAGGACAATCGTGCACGCTCGCCGACCAGATTGACGACTTGGACGCACTTCGTGATCATCTTAGGGTTGAGAAGATCATCCTTCTGGGAAGTTCCTGGGGAGGATACCTGAGTATGGCTTACGCTGCCCGCCATCCCGAACATGTTGCCGGGCTTGTTTTGGTTGATTCGGCGGGGCCGAAGTGGGATGAGAAATCGGATGTCGAGGACAAGATGTATCCGGATGTGATGGAGAAGATGAAGAGCATCGAGTTTGCCGCTGACTTCGGCGATAAAGCTGCCAGGGATGAATATAGCCGTGAGGATTTTTCAATGCTGTACTACTCGCCGGAAAAACGCGAGATGTTCGCATCGGTGAAATTTAATTGGGAGGTAAATGACGCGGTATCGAAAGATCTGGTCCGCTTCGATTTAACTCCCGAGCTACCAAAATTTCGTTTCCCCACCCTGGTCATCACAGGGCGCTTCGACGTGAACGTAGCACCCGTTTTCGCATATCAAATGTATCGAGCTATCCCCGGCGCGCAGTTCACTGTGTTCGAGAAAAGCGGTCACCTTCCATTCGCCGAAGAGCCTGACAAATTCGCGAGCAGGGTCGAAAGTTTCCTCAGTTCGATAGCGTCGGACTCTGTGAAATAGAAAATTGAGTTGAGTGCACCACAGCACCGCTGGCGCCTTCTCATCCCATCTTCCAGGAGAAGGCGTGTAATGTCCGCCGAAGTTTTTGGGCTTCGATTGTTTGCCTTTATGTCAGACACGCGCTTGGTCTTTTTTTGTCGCGTGTGGGCGATAAAGTAGCCAGCTTTTGAAACGAACCGGAGCGATTCGTCACTAACTGTCAAGGATGCGGCCCAGAAGTGGTGCGGGCACCGCAATTCATGATGGGGAGATTACGATGAAGAGGCGCTTGGTGGGGCTTTACGCGGTTGGCATGTGCGCAGTAATCGTAGTGATGATGGTGTCTGGGGTGGGGTGCCACGAGGAAAATAAGCCGGGATTCGATCGCGTGCAATTCGAGGTGCAAACCGGTAAGTCGAGCCTCGTGCGCGGCGCCGTAGCTACTGCCACGCTCAAAGGTCCGGACGGGAAAATACTGAAGCAGATGGTGTTGAAGGCGGCGACGGATGGCCCGTGGAAGAATGGCACAACGCATTACGGGATTTTTTCTCTGCCGCATGAGATGGACTACTGCCAGGTGGGCGGCGTGGAGATTGCGTTTCAGCCGCCGGCAAACCCGACCGAAGGCGGCACGTCTTGGACGATGCAGTCATTAACAGCGACACTTTCGATTGACAACGTAAACCAAACGGCTCTGGTGAATGCGACCCCGACACCTGCCGGCGAACCGGCTGCGGAGCTCACGGCCTCGGCGCCGACCTTTGCGGCGGCAGTGAAGTGTACGCCTCAAGGCACACTATACTCGCGGCTCGGAGGAAGGCCGGCGCTGGAGGCCGTGGCGGAAGAACTGGTGAACCAACTACAGGGCGACGAGCGACTGAAAAAGAATTTCCGGGCGACTGCGGAACATCCTGAACGGATGCGTGTGTTCAAAAAGCACATGACCGACAAGCTGTGCCATCTGAGCGGCGGCGCTTGCACTATTGACGCAAAAGCGGACCGCGAAACATTGACGGGAATTATTACTACAGTGTCGGAATACCGTGCGTTCATCGACGATGTGATCGCGGCAATGAACAAATTGCCGGCCAGCGTCTCGGTGAAGGACAAGAACGAACTCCTGGGGTCTCGTTTACTGTCGGAAAACGGCGGCCCTGTGATCGTGAGAAACGAGACGCCGGGAGTGGTCAGGGCAGCGAAGATGACCGGAGCGAACTCCGGCGCGATCCCGTCGCCGTTCTTCGTGAACCTATATTGGGATTCTTCCTGGGATGCGGACAATGCGAACCTGGGGTTGAAGCAGCAATCCGTGGACGCCGTCATACAGGCGGTGACAGGGAGTACATATTTCGCAGGCCTGTCAGAGTATGGCGTGAAATCGGGTGGTTTCGGCGGGAGCTTTTTGCCAAACGCGTCCTGCACGCAGAAGCCTGGAGCCACAGTCGGATTTTATGACCCGGTGAATCCTTCGCTTTTGGGCTTCCTGAATTGTGAGTTGCAGAACGAAAACGCCATCCCGCAAGGCGACAGCTTGGTCTACAACATCATTATGCCGCAGGGGACAACGGAGGCGGATTCGCTGGCAGATTTTCTCGGGTTCACGTCTCCGGACTGCAGCACGAAAGGTTCGTCGGCAGTATCCTGGCACTTCCATGGTTCGCCGTATTCCATCGCGAGCGACATCGGAGGGCTCCTGGGAGGCGCGGTGGGAGGAGTCCTTGGCGGAATAGTAGGATGGGCGATCAATCCCCTACTCGTTGGCGCCGGCGCTGAAACGGGGACAGTAGCAGGAGCGGTGGCGGGGTTGCTGCTGGCGATGTACCTGGAAGACGGGCCGTATTGGACGATTAGCTCCACGTCGCCGAACTGTGGCGACTACACGCATGATCTGTTGCATGAAATGGTCGAGACGGCCACGGACGCAACGCCGCCGCTGAGCGTGCTTACCAGCGGAGGAAGCGGGGAAATCGTGGACTTCTGCGACGACAAGAATGCGCAAGCATCATCGAGTTGGGTGCCGACTCTGCCGGCTGGCGTGACGCTCAGCCCGGGACTCTTTGCGTCGCTGCAAGTGCCGCAATATTGGTCTAATGCGGGTCAGGTTTGCATACCGGGATTCGCCTCGACTACCATGCCTGCCGCGCCCACAGTTACCATGTCCGGTACATTTCCGGTGGCGACCATTGCGATCACAGGTTCGGGATTCGGCGGGGCGGCTGGAACGTTCGTCGTACCGACCAGCACAAACCTGCCCTACATCGGGATTCAGGACACCACACAGGGCTGGCAGGCGGGCAATTCGCTGAACGCTGATACGCTCGACATGACTGTTTCGTCCTGGGGCGATGGGACCATTTCCATTTCCGGATTCAGCCCCGCCGCGGGATCGAACCTGGCGATGCAGGTGGGCGACAATCTCGTGGTCTGGGTATGCAACCCGGCTTCGGGTGACTGCAATTCCACTGTGACGACGTCTACCGTCGGGGGATCGGGACTCAATCCTAACGACATTACGACGATCGGCGTCACGATCACGACCGGCGATGACGACGCCCGCCCTGATAGCGAACTGTGGATCACTGTGGAGAGCCAGGCGCCGCAGTGTCTCAAGCCTTCTAACAATGCGAACAGCGATTCCGTCTGCACCAATGGCGGCTCGGCGAAGGATCAAAATGGACGGCAGCACTGGGAGAACAATACGACCGATCCCAACCCGCAGATTTTTACGGTAGCAATGCCCGCGCCCGTGCTTTCCTTCCTGAACATTCAACTGATCTCTCACAACCACTTGTTCGAGACAGACGATAACTGGGACATCCAGGCGATTACGATCACGGGAACAACGCGTGGCGGGACCACCAGCACGCTCTTCACGCAGACACAGCCGATGCCCTCGAACTCCAACAATTGCATTGCGCGTCTGAAAGGCTCGCCGAATGCGACCACAGTGCGATTCCCGCTGAACGGCGCCGGTGGGCCGACCTACGTAGATGGAAAACCCGCGGAACGCGGCGAGCCTACAAGTTGCACGAATAACGGGGATTGACGCGCCCTAAATATCGAGCTAAGAAACAGCGGAGAACCTCATGGCTCTCCGCTGTTTTATTTTCTACTTCGATTACAACGAACGCAGAAAATTAAGAAGATCCTGCGCATTCGATTCTTTGAGCCGGTTGTATTTCTTAATTACCATATTGGCCTCGGATCCGCTGCTGCTATGCGATTCGATCGCCTGAATCAGATCCGTAGTGCGGCCATCGTGCATGAAAAATAATCGCTGCCCCAGTCCCCAGAGGGGCGCGGTGCGAAACTGATTCGGGCCCGCGCCACCCTGATGGATTCCATCCGCCAGTCCGATGCCCATATCGTGCAGAGCGAAATCCGAATAAGGGCTGTAAGCCACATTCGACATGCCGGTGTAGATGGACGTGCCGGTGGTGAGGGTCGGGGAATGGCATAGATTGCAACCAATCGTGTTGAACTGCGCCGCTCCATTCAAGGTGGATTGAGTGGAAGCGGCCGGTATCGGCGGCGCAGAAAGGCGGGCGAACGCCGCAAAGTTGACAATATCGGAAGACATTTCTGAAACCGTGCCAATCGTCGTGCCGAAGTTCGGGCTGTTGACGTTGCCATTGATCAGGTTGCTGGCATCCTCCGGCGTTCCATTAAAGATGCATCCCGTTACACCGCTGCGCTCGTTGGGAAAATTCTCGTTCGTGACTCCTTGCTCCACGTTGTAAGCCTCCCCGGCGAACATCAGCAGCGATTTGTTCTGCGCCTTCCAGCCAAAACGCGTGATGGTGCCGTCGTTGCCGCTGGTATTGAAAATACCGCCGATTTTGAGCGCCGCGCGCGCCGCTTGCGTGGCAGTCAGGTTGGCTTGCAGGGTGGCATCAGGTGTGGCCTCAACCAATCCCAGGCCAAAGATAGGCGTGGGTGTGCGGAAAATGATGTTATTCGTGCTGATCGCGGTGGCAAAGTCTGGCTGCGCCAGCACGCAGCCTACGGCATCGGAGCGCCCGGCAATGGTGTAAAGATCGTGAACGCCGCCATCCAGCGTACCGGTGGGAGTTTTGATGAAACGCGCTTCGAGCACGGGACCGTTTGTTGTTATGAATGAAGGAACCGAATTGGTAGCGCTATCGAGCGCCGCCAATGCAACCTGCGGATTCGGAATCGGGTTCTGCGGGCTGATCAAGCCCGGGCTGGCGCCTCCGATGGTGGGCTGGGCATGGCATTGAGCGCAACTGTTGCCGTTGAATGTGGGTCCAAGGCCAACTCCCGCCTCGCCGGCAATGCCGCCGGAAACCGAATCTATTTCCTCGAAACGAAGCTGAGCCTGGTTGAAAAAATTCTGCTCATTCGCGTTAAGAGTCGAATAAAAACTTCCAGCTGCGGCTGGCCCGGTGCGCGGGCCGGGATCGGTTTGGGCGTGCAAGAGCGGAGCGGAGACTACTGCTGCTAGAGAAATAATCGGAATGATGAAAATTCGACACTTCATTTTGCACCTCCGTGCAAGGGGGGACACACTTCCAGTGCGGATTTGTCTTTCGCGAAGAGCAGCGCGTGGTTGGCTTAAAGCTGTTCGGTCTCAGTTACGGTCCGGCAAAAAAACCGGTACCGCGCTTGCCGCGAACGGAACAGCGCTGTGGGAGCGGAATCCCACACAGGGTTCTTTCCTCAGGCGAGGTAGGCTTTGAATGTGGGAGAACTTTAGGACGAATAAAAAATCTGGTCAACGGTTCGGAAGTACATTTGTACTAACTCTTAAAATGCGGGTGCCGTGAAAATTAGAAGGGAACCGTTTCGTCTAACTTGTGCGAGGAAGCGCTCGCGTATGATATTTCGATGATCCGCCCCGATATTCGGGAGAGGATCGCAGCCCGGTTTCTGTGCTTGTAAAGGAACTCATGACTAATAAATTCCGCGTCTTTGCCACTTGTGATATTGGGGAATCGCTCAATCTGCTGCGCAACCGGGGCTACGAGGTCGAAGTTTATGCAAAACCTGAAGCGCCGCCGAAAAGTCTGATTATCGACAAAGTGAAGTCGGGAATTGATGGACTGATTACTACTTTGCGCGACCCCGTGAATGCGGAAATATTTGAAGCAGGCAAGGGCACGCTGAAAGTTGTGGCCCAATACGCCGTAGGTTTCGACAATATCAATCGCGCCGACGCCAATCGCTACAAAATTCCTTTTACCAACACGGCGGACGTACTCACGGAAGCCACGGCTGAGTTCTCTTTCTTCATGATGGGCATGCTGGCGAGGAAAATGTGGCCGGCGGAGCACCTCGCTCGCGACAATCAGTGGGGATACTGGCATCCCTATCTGCCGTTTCTCGGTGACGAAGTCACCGGCAAAACCGTCGCCATCATCGGTACCGGACGCATTGGCCTGGCCATGATCAAGAAGTGCGCCGGTTTCGACATGAACATGCTCTGCTATGACCCGGCCTATGAGAATCATCAATACATCAATGCCATTCAGGAAGAGTTGGATTTGCGCCACGCGCGGGGCATCTCGCGGGAAAAGAATTGGATTAAATATGTCGGTTTCGAGCAGGCGCTGCGCGAAGCCGATTTTGTGAGCGTGCACGTGCCTCTGTTACGCGCCGGAGAAAGTGCGACGCCCACATACCATTTGTTCAACGAGCAAACCTTGCGCATGATGAAGCCAACTGCGTATCTGATCAACGACTCGCGCGGGCCCGTGATTGATGAAGTTGCCTTGGTAAAAGCGTTGCGCGAGAACTGGATTGCCGGCGCCGCGCTCGATGTATACGAAAAAGAGCCGCTGCCCGCCGATTCGCCGCTACGCGACCCGGCTATCGCCGACCGCTGCCGGTTGCTGCCTCATTTCGCTAGCGCCGGGCGCATCACCCGGCTCTCGACCGACCCCAATAAAGGCATGGCTGGACGCTGTGTGCAGGGATTGATCGACGTTCTCGAGGCGAATTATGGCGGCGACATCACAAAAATGCCCTACGTAGTCAACAAAGAAGCTTTCGCGAAATTGTAGGTTCGGGCATTGGCAATGTAATTAGAGCCTATTTTCTAATCTTCAAGAGCCCAATGTTGTCCTAGAATGTGGGCGCGGCATTTTCTCCAAGGAAACGAATGCAAAAGCCATACGTCTATATTTACCCCCTGCTGATTTTGCTTTGCACGGCGACCGCTCAACCAGTCCCGCTCCCGGTAAACCAACCCGTGGACAGCCCCTTGAAGTTGATTCCTCAGCCCAAAGAGGTGCAGGTACATCAAGGCAGCTTCCATGTAACGGCCGCAACCAGAATACTGGTGGCGTTCGGTCATCAATCGGAAGATCGAATTGCGGCGGAAACCCTGGCGGATGAAATCCGCGACCAATCCGGTTTGAAAATCAGCATCATCGGCAGCAAGGAAAAGGGCAAGCAGCAGCGCAGCACTATTGAACTAGCGCGCCTGCAGGATCGAAGCGTCAAGGCTTTTCTGGAATCGAGGGGCCTGAAATCAGATTCGATCGGCGATCAGGGATATTTATTGTTCTCCGATAAATTGCACCTGATTGTTGCCGCGAATACCGGCCAGGGACTTTTTTACGGCGTGCAGACCTTGCGGCAACTGCTGCACGTGGATGATGGCCAGCTTCTTTGCCCGGCAGTTTCGATTCGTGACTGGCCCAGCCTGGCCTGGCGTGGCGTACAAGACGATATAAGCCGCGGCCCCATTCCCACGCAGGATTTTATGGAGCGCCAGATTCGTACCCTGGCGGCGTACAAGGTAAATCTGTTTGCGCTCTACATGGAGCACGTCTTCGATTTTGCCAGCCAGCCTTTGCTCGCGCCCAAGGAAGCCGCGCTCACCCCGGAGGAAATCAAAGCTCTGGTGGCCTATGCCAAGAACCTTTACGTAACGATTCTTCCCGAGCAGCAAACCTTCGGCCATCTTCACCACATGCTGAAGTATGAGATTTACTCGGATGTCGCCGAACGGCCGCATGGGCATGTATTAACCCCGACGAAAGAGCGATCGTATGAGTTGATTAAGGAGATGTATGCCGATCTGGTGCCGCTTTTTCCCGGGCCATTTTTGCATGTCGGAGGCGACGAAACTCTTGAGCTGGGGCGTGGGCAAACTGCGGCACGCGCTGCGGAAGTGGGGTTCGGCCGCGTTTACCTGGAACATCTGCAAAAGGTAAACGGCATTCTTCAGCCTTATCACAAAGAGCTGATGTTCTGGGGCGACATTGCGCTGAAATATCCGCAACTGCTCAGCATTCTGCCCAAGGACATGATCGCGGTCCCCTGGGATTACGATCCGAGGCCAAGCTACGACAACATCATCAAGCCCTATCGTGATGCCGGGTTGCGCGTGATCGTCGCGCCGGGTGCGAATAACTGGAATCAGGTGTGGCCCGATTTCGATGCGGCGTTTGTAAACATCCGCAACTTCGTGCGCGATGGTGAAAATCTCGGTGCGATCGGCATGATCAACACTACCTGGAACGATGACGGTGAATCGATTTACGGCACGACATGGCCGGCGCTGGTTTTCGGCGCGGCAGCCGGATGGCAGGCGGGCGAATCGGATATCGGGCAATTCAAGAACTCATACGACTGGGCGTTCTATCGCGACCGTGGAACCACGGTTCGTGACGCGCTGGAAAACCTTGATCACAGCCACAAGTTACTGGCGAACCTCAAAATCAGCCTCGAAACCGACGAATTGTTCTGGGCCGACCCGTTTACTCCAGAAGGCGCCAAGCTGATGCAAACCATGCTGCCGGCCGCAGCCGAGATGAGAATTGGAGCGGAGCAGGCGCTGGAGTCACTTTATCGAAACCAGGACAAAATGCATGCCAACAAGGCAACGCTGGCCGACATCGAGTTGGGCGCATGGCGCTGGGACACGCTGGGCATGAAGGCTCAATTCATGCAGGAAATCAATCATTTTTATTGGGACGCTTATCAGAATCAAACCGACGCGGGGCGCGTGGATGACGATCTTGCGGAAATTACGGACACCAACGCGCGGCTCGAAGATCTGCGCGACGCCACAATCCGCCTGCGCGAAATGTACCGCCAGGCGTGGCTGCGCGAATATCAGCTCTACTGGCTCGATAACGTTTTGATACGTTACGACACGCTGGCTCGCGAATTCGAGAAAAAAATTATCGATGTGCGCCAGGCGCGCCGGGAATACGAAGCCACGAAGATGCTGGCTTCTCCGCAGGATTTGGGACTTTACTTGCAGCCGTAAGAGCAATATCTCCATTCGCGATCAGATCGCAGATCACCCCTCAGCATGTTTTCCGACCGCACCAATTGGAAGCTCACGCGAAACCGCCTTACGGAAGCGCTGGAAGAGGCGCGATCGAGCGGAGCGCGAGTGCTCGATCTGACCATCTCGAATCCGACACGAGCAGGCTTGCACTACGACGAGGCGAAGATTCTTGCATCGTTAGCCTCGTCTCAAGCAATGGATTACAATCCGCAGCCCAAGGGATTGGCGATGGCGCGTGCGGCGGTTGCGGATTATTACCGGAGCGCACAGGGAATTAGCGACTTCGATCCGGAGGCGCTGATACTCACGACCAGCACGAGTGAAGGTTATTCCTTCGTGTTTCGTCTGCTATGCAATCCGGGCGACGAGATTTTGGTGCCGAAGCCGAGTTATCCGCTGTTTGAATTTCTAGCCGATTTGCAGGACGTGAAACTCATCCCGTATCCCCTGATCTACGATCACGGCTGGCAGATGGACTTCCACTCGCTGCAAAAAGCTGTAACTGAACGCACGCGCGCTGTAGTTGTAGTTCATCCCAATAATCCTACGGGTTCGTACGTGCAATCGCAGGAGCGCGACGCTCTCAACAGCTTCTGCAGGGACCATGAGCTCGCGATAATTGCTGACGAAGTATTTCTCGATTACGCGCTCGACGGCGTTCGGCGGCAAAGTTTTGCGGCTAACCAGGATGCACTTACTTTTACCCTCAGCGGCGTCTCCAAAATTTCCGCTCTGCCGCAAATGAAAGTCGCATGGATCGCTGCCAGCGGACCAGCTTCAGAATTGGAGGCAGCGTTGGCCCGGCTAGAGGTGATTGCCGATACTTTTCTCTCCATGAATGCCCCGATTCAGTGGGCTGCGCCGGCGTTATTAGAGCAGCGTGAAAGTATTCAGCGTCAATTATTGGATCGCGTCGGCGGCAATCTGGCCGAGCTTGATCGCCAGCTTGCCGCGCAAAAAACCTGCCAGCGTTTAAGCGTTGAGGGCGGATGGTATGCCGTATTGCGGGTTCCGATAATTCAGAGCGATGAGGACCTGGCGGTCGCGTTGCTAAAACAAAAATCAGTTCTGGTGCATCCAGGGCACTTTTATGATTTTCCGAATGACGGATTTCTGGTATTGAGTTTGATTTCACAGGAAGCGGAATTTGCCGAAGGGATTCGTGGTGTGCTCGAATCACTGTCCGCTGAGTTTTGAAAAGGCGCGGCTTCCAGCCGCGCCGCAAGTGGCTAGCGCTTTACCAGGAAGGGATTGCTCTCCCGCTCTTCCCCAATCGTAGTCGGCGGTCCATGCCCAGGAACAACGAGGGTATCGTCCGGCAAAGCCAGGACGGTGCCGTGCAGCGATTGCATGATCTTCTGCATCGATCCGCCGGGCAGGTCGGTGCGGCCAATGGAGCCGGCGAAGAGCGTATCGCCGGCAATCAATTTTTTCTCGGTAGGAAAGTAGAGACAAATACTGCCTTCGGTGTGTCCCGGCGTATGCAAAATATTTGCTGAGTGCATGCCGGCCTTTACCGTGTCTCCGGCGTTCACACTCTGATCAATTTCGACCGCTCCCGGCGCGGCTACGCCGATCCATGCCGCCTGCTCGTCGAGTATCTTCAAAAGATCATAGTCGTTCTGGTTCAGCAGAATCGGTGCTCCTGTGGCCGCGCGCAGCTTCATCGCGCCGCCAACGTGGTCGATATGGGCGTGGGTAATGACGATCTGCTTGACTTGCAGGTTATGCTTGCGGAGGATTGCGAGCACATCTTCGATGTCGTCGCCGGGGTCGATCACCATCGCTTCGCGCGTGCTCTCGTCGCCGATGATTGAGCAGTTGCACTGCAACGGCCCCACCGGGAAAATTTCATGGATCATGGCTATATTGTAGCGAACTCAAATGCCGCCGCTTGCATAGCCGGACGAGGCTGGGCAAAGTTAACACTTGCCGTGTGGCCAAGTCTGGCGTAACAATAGCCCGCTTGGGGAGGGTTCAGTGGCAGCCAAATACCGTCAGCATGGATACCAGGATCGCGACCGTGAACAGAAGCCGCGCAAGGAGCAGGCGGAGAGGCCCGCTTCGGTGCCTCCGGCACGGCGCGACTACAGCATGGGGCCAAAGCCGGTGAACTTACCGGGCACGCGGGCCGTCTCGCGATGCACGCAATGCGGCACTGTTCTGCCGGGTATGCCCCCCACCGGACTTTGCCCGAAGTGCGGATTCGAGCTGCACTCCTGCAAACAGTGCAACTATTTTGATCCCGGCAGCCGTTTCGAATGCATGCAGCCGGTGCCCAAGCGCATCGAAAAGAAGGATGCCCGAAACGATTGCACGTTTTACGAATTACGCGTATCACGGGAGAAGGAAACGTCTACGCCAGCTAGTCAGCGCCCCAACGATGCGCGGCAGGCCTTCGAGAATCTGTTTAAAAAATAATGGGCGTAACATTCGTTCGTACAGCTTCGCTCGGATAGTTTGCATCCGACCTCTGTAGGCCGAAATATAAAAGACCGAAGCAAAAAGCTGGTTGACCGGAGTTCCCATGCGCCGAGTCCTCGAGTCCCTGATAGTTTTTCTCCTGCTGTCCCTCTTCTGCCAAAGCGGCCTGGCACAGACTCAGATTCCATCCACCGATGGCCGGAATATTCTGGTCGACAGTCTTATCATCTCCGGCACGCGAACCATCGATGCCGCGGAATTGGCGGAAATTACCGGCAGTATTTCCGGGTCCGAGTTCGAGGACGATTCCGACGAGATGCAGGAGCGAATACGCGACCAGTTTCAGAATCACGGGTATTTTCAGGCGGAAGTCGGCAAATTCGAAATTAAAGTGCTCGACCCGCTGGCTTCTCCCAAACTGGTGCGACTGGAAGCGGATGTCAATGAGGGGCCGCTCTGCCGGCTATCCACGATTGACTTTACTGGGAATCATTTCATCACTACAGAAGAACTACGGGTGATGTTTCCCCTTAAAACCGGCGATGTATTCGAGAAAGCAAAGATCGCCGGCGGATTGGAAAGCATGAGGGAGTCCATGGGTGCGCACGGCCTTCTCGACTTCACTGCGGTTCCCAATACTACTTTTGCCGGTTCAACCGTAAAGTTGGGCCTCGACATTGACGAGGGGCTGCAGTATCACATGGGCAAGCTGGAAGTGATTGGACCGGCGGAAGCCGCGGATAAGCTGCAAGCGCGTTGGACACTCGATTCAGGCGCGGTTTTTGATCGCAGCTATCTCAAGAAATTTCTGGATGAGAACAGCTCGCTGCTGCCCGCAAGTTTTATCGAGGAAGACGGTATGAAGATATTAAGAAACTGTAGCGATTCCACGGTTTCGGTTCACATCCATCTGGTTTCAGATCCGCAGCACGATGCGCTCGATCACGCAACGCCCAACGGTTGCGGCGATCCAGACGAAAAGAAAAAATAAGACCGCGCGCCTTGTCGGCTTTCTTACGGCTTCTGCGTAGGCCGCAAAATAATCTCGCTTACAAATGACTGCGCGGCCTGTGTCACCAGCATTTCCACGGCATGCGCCACGTCTTCTGGTTGCAGCATTTTCGACGTGTCTTTCCCAATGTGTGGGCTCAAATCTGTATTGGTGGAACCGGGACAGACCACGCTGACCCGAATTTTATGGCTGCGCAGTTCCTCAGCCACAGAGTAGCTCAGGCCATTCAAACCCCACTTGGAGGCCGCATAGGCTGCGCCGTTGGGCAACGCATTTTTCCCGGCAATCGACGAAATGTTGATGATGTGTCCAGCACGTGCTTTGATCATCATGGGCGCGAAAGAACGTATCGCGTAGTAAACGCCGCGCAGGTTGGTATTCAAAATTTCGTCCCAGGCCTCGGGAGCCAGTTGGTGCAGCGGCCCACCGAATCCTCCGATGCCCGCATTATTGACCAAAACGTCGAGGCGACCGAAGGAAGACTCAACTTGTTTAGCCGCCGCCTGTACAGATTCCAGGCTGCTTACGTCACAAACAATGGCTTCGGCCTTCCCACCGTCCTCAACGATCTGTTTGGCGGTCGAGTCAAGGTTGGCACGAGTGCGCCCGCAGAGTACCGTTGCCGCGCCCAATGCCGCAAGAGAGTGCGCAATGGCTGCTCCAATGCCGCGTCCCGCGCCGGTAACCACCGCCACTTGCCCGGCGAGCGGTTGAGTTTTACTCATTGATCCGGTCCCCATTTGTGACTTTCCTCTTTATGAACGCCAATACTGAGCGAAGTATTCAACGGAGCACTATCCGCGCCGCCTCACAAATGCATCTTATACAATGCGATTAGAGGCGAGAAGCTGGGAAGGTGCTTGCCTTCGGCAGATGAGGTACTTATAATCCGGCGAACCGGAAATGACGGGAAAATGGCCCTGACCCCCGATGGCCCCAATTTCGCGGCGTGCAACGAATGCGATTGGATTTCTCGTGGAAACAAAGTGCGTGAGCCCTGACAAACGGGCGCACAAGATTTACAAAGAGTGCAGATTCACGATATTGTCGATTCCCAAAGGGTGCAAGGAGCTAATACTGATGAAAAAGATTCTGGTCACGGTTGTGCTTGGAGTAGCTGCCGCAACAGCAGCCCAGAGTGCCGCGCAGCCTGCACAACAACCATCGCAGCCCGCTCAGGGACAACCGGCGGCTGCATCTTCGCAGGCGCCTGTTATCAAGGACCCCGCCGAATACAACGCATACGTCGGAGCCATCAAGCAAACCGACCCGGCGGCCCAGATCAGCGGCCTGGAAGCGTTTATGACGCAGTATCCCAACAGCGTCATGAAAGTTTCCGCGCTGGAGACCCTGATGCAGGACTACCAGCGGACCAACAACCAGCAGAAAACCATCGACACAGCCACGAAACTGGTCACGGTCGACCCCAACAACGTTCGTGCCATGGCATTACTGGCGTATTTCGACCGCTTGAAGGCGCAGGGCGGCGACGCCAACGCGCAGCAGGATCTGGTGGATGCCAAGAAATATGGGCAGATGGGATTGGATGCGCTGCCAAAGTTCAACAAGCCTGATGGCACGTCCGATACCGACTTTCAGAAGATGAAAGATCAGATGACTGACATCTTTGATGCGGCCATCGGCATAGCCGATCTTACCGCCAAGGATTACGATGACGCTCGCAAGGCTCTGCGCGTCGCGGCAGACGGTACCCCCACCGATTTCAGTGTGGTATATCCGTTGGCTTTGGCCTATGCCGGTCCAACCCCGCCGGATCCGAAGATTACCCCGGATCCGATCAATGGGATCTGGTTTGCGGCGCGCGCCTCGGTGGTCGCTCCCAGCCCGCAGTATCAACAGCAGATCGAAAAGTACGCCAAGAATCAGTATATGAAGTACCACGGCGGCGATGACGGCTGGACAGATGTTCTCGCTCAGGCGAAGGCAAATACGACCCAACCGGCAGGGTTCACCATCAAACCGGCTCCCACTCCGGCGGAGCAGGCACACAACATGGTGGTGGCCACGGCGCCAGATAAGATGGATTTCGCCACCTGGGAATTCGTGCTTTCCAATGGCAAGCAGGAAGATCAGGACGCTGTATGGAATGCCATCAAAGGCAAGCCTGTACAGATGAATGGCACCGTGATCAAGGCGACCGCAACCGAGTTCGATATTGCCGGCAGCTCCGACGACATCGACGCCAAGAAAGCCGACATCACGCTTACCTTCGAGGATAAAGTCCCGCTACGGCTGATTCCGAAAGAGGGAGCGAGCCTTGATTTCCAGGGCGAGCCGGCTTCCTACACCCCGAACCCTTTTATGATGACCATGGACAAAGGCCAGCTATTGAAGGCAGCTGCCCCGGCCAAGAAAGCTGCTCCAGTTCATCACAAACCGGCTTCTCAGTAGGTTGAGTGGAATTCAACAAGGAAGGCAGCCCGCGAGGGCTGCCTTAGTTTTTTGGGCCGAATGTTATTTGCAAGCCGCTAGCGTACCGCCTTTTTTTCGCTGATGGCCGGGCGCGCGCTGCGGGGTGGGCGCTTCACGCCATCACGCAGAAGCCGTACGTCGATCTTCAGTTCATCGACGGTGCGGCTAAGAGTGTTGCGGTGCATACCCAATTCGCGCGCGGCGCGGCATTGATTGCCTTTGTTTTCCTGGAGCACGGTGAGGATAAAACGCTTCTTAAACTCACGCACGCCCTCGGAGTAGAGAATATTGCTTTTGTACATCTGCAGGACAAGCGCTTCCAATTGATCTTTCACGATAGGTTTCTCTCTCGTCGAATCTCGTTTTAGAATCTTTGCCACTAATTACGGCTTCACGTAACGCATACCCACAGCTTTTACCGCCGGACTGGCGAGGCTAGATCTTTCGGAGCGCGGCGCAGAAAATCCAATCCCTCATAAAATCTTGCCCGCAACGCCGATGGAGCCACCCAAATCGCCGCCCTTCCAGCAACCAGGAAATACGGCGCCAGTTCCGACTTATCCAGCATGGTTGAGGTGGGCGTGAATGCGGTCATACCCATCAGAACCACAGCCACCACCAACGCCCCTTTCAATAGGCCCAACAAAGCGCCGAGAAAACGATCAAAGCCGCTCAATCCAACTTCTTTCATCAACCGGCGTGCGATTCTGCCCGCAATACTGAATACGATCAGGATCGCGAAAAAAATAATGAGAAACCCGAAAATCTCGGCCAGCAGCTCGGAACTCAAAAACGACATTAATTTATCGGCGAGCCTCTGATATTGCCAGGCGGCGACGACGTAGCCGATAACCAGACCCGCCATGCTGAAGACTTCAGCGAAAAACCCATGCATCGCGGCCAAAACAACGTTCAGCAATATGGCCAGAAGAATAAGCCAGTCCGCCGGCGTCATGCGGTTCCCCATCCAGCGGATATTCCGCAGCACGCCGCGTACTTACGCATCCAGCTTGTGCCCCGTGATCTGGAAGTAGGCGTCGAGATATTTTTCGCTGGTACGCTGCGCCACCTCGGCCGGCAAAGCTGGCGCGGGCGGTTGCTTGTTCCAGTGAATTTCCTCCAGATAATCGCGAACGTATTGCTTGTCGTAAGACTCCTGCGAGCGTCCCGGCGCGTATTTATCGGCGGGCCAGAAGCGCGATGAATCCGGCGTCAACACTTCATCAGCCAGGGTGATTCCCTGAGCGGTGCGGCCGAATTCAAATTTGGTATCGGCAATAATGATGCCGCGCTGGCGTGCGTAGGCAGCAGCCTTCTTGTAGACGCGCAGCGTAAGCTCGCGCAGCGTGCTGGCCGCTTCCGTGCCTACCAGTTCGCACATTGTGGCGAATGAGATATTTTCATCGTGGCCACTGGTGGCTTTGGTCGAAGGCGTAAAGATCGGCTCGGGGAAAGCGTCGGATTCTTGCAGTCCGGCGGGCAATTCGATGCCGCAGACTTTGCCCGAAGCTTTGTATTCTTTCCACGCCGAGCCGGAGATGTAGCCGCGAACCACGCACTCTACGGGAAACATCTGCGCGCGTTGCACCAGCATCGATCTCCCACGCAACTGGTCGGCATATTTCTGCAATGCCTCGGGATAACGGTCCACGTCGGCGGTAATCAGATGGCTGGGAACGATGTCAGAAAGGAAATCGAACCAGAACAGCGACATCTGGCTCAGGACGCGGCCTTTCTGCGGAATGCCGGTAGCCAGCACATAGTCGAAAGCCGAGATGCGGTCGGTGGCCACGAACAGCAGGCGCTCGTTATCGAGTTGGTAAACGTCGCGGACCTTGCCGCTGGCGTGAAGTTGGAGATCGGGAAAATCGGTTTGTAAAAGGACGGGATCGAGAAGTTTTGAACTCATATTGGAATAGTAAGGCAGGAGCGGGACGTATTTTAGCCCCTCAGAAATTTTTGTCAACGAGAGAGATTGCCGGCGGTGCCTTAGACCGTATCCTGTTGAGCGGGAGAATGTTGGGTGCAAACAATGAACCGTGAACGCAACAAATTCAGTTAGCGCGGACTACGCCATTGTGGAAAAGCTGAGGAAGAAAGTGGATAAACGGGCAGCACGGAAGTCTGCCTGGGTTCTTTGCAATCGTCTTGCCTAGCTTACGCTGCCCCAAACCTCACCGAAACCAGCTTCGAAACCCCCGGCTCCTGCATCGTCACACCGTAAAGCACCGGCGCGATGCTCATTGTTTTCTTGCTGTGTGTGATGAGTACGAACTGGGTTTGCACGCTCATCTCTTTCACTAATTCGGTGAAGCGGCCAATATTGGCCTCATCCAGCGGCGCATCCACTTCGTCGAGGATGCAGAACGGGCTCGGCGTGTACTGGAAGATCCCGACTAGCAAGGCGAGCGCGGTGAGCGCCTTTTCGCCACCCGAGAGCAGCAGCACACTTTGCAGCCGTTTGCCCGGAGGCGAAGCGACTACGTCGATACCGCTATCGGCGCTATTTTCCTCGTCGGTGAGCTTCATGAAGGCGGTGCCGCCACCGAACAGCTTCTTGAAGGTAACGCCAAAGTTCTCGTTGATCTTGGCGAACGCTTCCTGGAATTTCTGGCGTGAGACTTCGTCGATCTCGCGGATCGTAGCCGTGGTGTTTTCGATGGAGGAAATGAGGTCCTTGCGCTGCACATCGAGGAATGTGTGCCGCTCGGTGGTTTCGCGATACTCTTCCAGCGCCATCATATTGACCGGGCCCATGGCTTCAAGCTTGGTTCGCATCTCGCGGCAGGACTGGTCGCGAGATGTAAGTTCATCGCCAATGACCAGGGTAAGCGTCGTATCGGCGAGCAGTGCAGGACGCTCGATGCCAAGTTCGTTCAGGCAGGTTTCTGCCATGTGCATGCCATCGGCCTGCAGCTTTGCTGCTGCGGCTTGCAGTTCGCCGCGCCGGTCGCGCGCCTGATCCAGCAACTGGCGGGCGCTGCGGAGCAGTTCGTCGATCTCCGCCAGCCGCGCCCGCAGTTGATCTTTTTCGAATTGCAACAGTCCTTCCCGGGCCTGCCCGGCATTGCGTTCCGCCTCGAAATCGATGGTTTGTTGTTCAAGCTGAAGATTCTCCGCCTCGCGCTGCTGTTTCTCGGCGGCGGCGGCTTCAATCTGCGAGGAGAGAGCGTGAATGCGCTCGTTCATTTCCACAAAGAGAGAATCGATGCGCCCCAGCACTGCGACGGCGGAACGATGCCGCTCCTCAAGCGCCGCGACGCGGGCGGCGCGGCGCGAACTGGCCTGAGTCGCCTCTTCACGGCGCTGCCGCAGCACTCCGAGAGATTCCTGTGCCGCCGCAATACGCTGTTCAAGCTCAACGCGAGTCTGTTCAATGACCGATATTTCAGCCTGCCGCGCCGTAATGATTGCTTCCTGATCGGTGCGTTCCATGGCCAACCGCCGCAATTCCGCCTGCGAAATCCGCAGGCGTTCGCTGACCCGCGTCATTTCCGAATCGAGCTGTTGCAGCATGTGGCGGGAAGTCATGGATTGATGTTCGGCGTCATGCTTCTCGCCTTCCAGACGTTCCAGCAGGGAAGTGAAATCTTTGATTTCTCTGCCAAGGGTTAGCACCTTCATCTCTTCATGACGCAGGGCATGTTCCAGTTCTTCAAGCTGGCGTAGAACTTCGCGCAACTCGCGCTTCATGGAAAGCGGACCTTCGGAGCGCTGTTTGCCGCCGGTGACGGTCACGTTGTGAAAGCATTCTCCTGATTGCGAGAGGAAGAACGCGTCGGGATTTTCGAGTGCCAGGCCACGCGCCGTGTCGGAGCCAGGAACGATGTAGCCGTCACGCAGCTTGGGGAGAATCACCTCTAACGATTTCCCGAAGCCGTCGAGAACGCGAATCGTATTCTTCAAAGGGACAATCGAAGCCGTAGGTGGCGCGCAATGCGCGGCTTCGTCGAGCACGAAAGAGAACTTGGCTTGTGAGTCTTCGGGATGAACCAGGAACGTGGCGCGGCCATCCACATCGCTGCGTAGCAGACGCAGGCCTTCGTCGGCCGCATCCCAGGATTTGACCACGATATAGTTCAACTCATCGCGCAGAAAATCTTCTACTACGCGTTCGAAGCGCGGCTCGACTTCTAGAAAATCCGCAAGCACTCCAACCGGTGCTAGGCCGCTTTGCATCACTCCGGATTGGAAGAGGCGGCGTACGGATTCAGTTGAATATCCATGCTCGGCGATAACCGCTTCCAACGATCCTTTTTTTCCTAGAGCCGTAGCATATTCAGCGCGCAGCGCATCGAGATTCGCCTTTGACCTGCTTTCCTCTGTGCGCTTGCTTTCTATTACCCGGCGAAGCTGGCTGATCTCTTCGGTAATTCCAGCCACGCGTTGCGTCACGGTTTCAAACTCCAGCGCTAACTGGCCACGCTGACCCCCGAAAGCTTCCACCTGGAGATTTGCGTTTGCAATTTCTACTTCCATGCGGCGCGCTTCCCGGTCCGCCCCCGCCAGCCGTTCTTCGGCTTGCGCAAGTTGATTGCGAAGGCGCGAGGCCGATGACACCGTGTCGAAGATAGCGACGCGAGACTCTTCCTGCTGGCGTTCAAGCTCAGCCAACGCGGTGGCAGCGGCGGCCGCTTCCTGTTGCGACAACTGCAATTCATGCTGCGCGGCAGCCAGATCGGCAGCAGCCGATTCCAGCACCTGCCGGTTGGAATCGCGCTCGGCCTCAAGCGAGGCGAGTCGTTGACGCGCTTGTGACAGCTCGGCGTCCGCCGCAGCCGAGCGGGCCACAAGCTCGGCGCAGCGCTCTTCGTTATGGCGGCGCCGGGCTTGGGCGCGATCGATTTCTATCGCGATCTGGCTCAAACGCTCGCGATTCTCGCGCAGCTCGGTTTCAATGGAGTAGCCGCGCTCGGTGCCTTCGCCATGCTCGGCTTCGAGCTGCTGCACCGCATCGGTGCGCTGCTGCATGTCTTCGGCGAGAGCATTGAGTTGCGCATCCAACTCTGCGCTCTCCTGTTCGATCGCGGCAAACTTGCTGGCCAATACCACGCGCAGTTGCGCTCGCATCTCATCGCGCAGCTTGGCATAGCGCTCGGCTTTAGCCGCCTGGCGCTTCAACGAATTCATCTGACGCGTGACTTCTTCGAAAATGTCGTTCACGCGAGCCAGATTCAGCTTGGCGTCTTCAAGACGAGCTTCCGCCAGGCGTTTCTTGGTTTTGAACTTCGTGATCCCTGCAGCTTCTTCGAGAATGGCCCGGCGATCCGTCGGACGGCTGCTGAGAATCTGGCCGATGCGGCCCTGCTCGATAAGCGCGTAGGTTTCGGGCCCAAGGCCTGTACCCATGAAAAGATCCTGAATGTCGCGCAGGCGGCAGAGTTTGCCGTTCAGCAAATATTCGCTGTCGCCCGAGCGGAACAGCCGCCGCGTGACCACGATTTCGCCGGAATGGAACTGCTGCTGGTTGAATTTCCTGCGCCGGATCTTGAGCACCACCTGCGGCGATCCACTAAGCGCAGCCGAAGAAGCTACTGGCGCAATCCCGTGCACCGGCAGCGCAAATACCGGCTCATCCTCAGGAAAGGCCACAGCGATACTGATCACTTTCGAGCGCGGAATTTCGACTTCTTCGGTCCTACCCGGTTGCGCGTCTTCCACAGCCCGCTCGGTATCTTCAGCGGCCCGTGCGCGAATGGCGGTTTCGTCCCAATCTTCAGCTCGCATATCCGCCGCGTTTTTCACAGCCTCAATAGGCAGTTCGTCCTGAATATCGATTTCCGTGGGCGCATTGGCATCCGCGCCCGGATATTCCTGCGGATCGATCAGGGTCAGCGATACCTCGGCCATGCCGGTCGGCTTGCGGTCACGCGTGCCGGCGAAGATCACATCTTCCATGCGCGAGCCGCGCAGGGTTTTGGCGGATTGTTCGCCCAGCACCCACGAAATGGCGTCGGCGATATTCGACTTGCCGCAGCCGTTGGGCCCGATGATGGCGGCAATGCCATCGCCGTGGAACTTGAGGTCGGTGCGGTCACAAAACGATTTGAAGCCCAGAATCTGAAGCCGCTTCAGTTTAAGCAACGTAAACTCCTTGGAAAAGCAGTGGCCTGGGGCCAGTTGTCAGTGGCCAGTTACCGGTTACGATGCGTACAGCCCTATTTACCAGACGGATACCCTTGCCTTCAGCAAAACTCACATTCAGTTCCATTCCGTCCCAGGCTGGTGAGGGCGGGCACAAATTTAAGCAACTGTAACGGTGAAATAGGGGCGGGGTCAAGCAATATAACACCATATATTGTATGGCCTTAAGGGCGAGCGCGTTGGGTTGCACACACATTGCAGCACCTGAGCATTTATAAGCTGGAGTAGGAACCGAGGCGGGAGAACGGACAGAGCCAGATAAGTTTAGTCCCAGGGTTTCGTCGCGACAAGCGAAAACGCCAGCTGACAGGCGCGCCTCGATAAATCCAACGTCAACACAACTGCGAATCGCCGACCCCGAGCCGGGATTGGAACTCCTTGCGATAGCGGCGGCTCAGCCGCAGCCGCTCGCCACTTTCAAGCAGCACGTCGTACTCTCCGTCGCCATTAAGCTTTAACCCACGAACGCGCTCCAGATTCACAATGCTCGATCGGTGCACGCGGCAAAAGGTCGCCGGATCTAATTCCATTTCCAGCTCCGACAGGCTGCGGCGCAATAGATGAGTCTTTGTTCCTATATGCAGGCAGGCATAATAGTCGGCTGCCCCGATCCAATCGATCTCGGAAACCTTGATGAATGACACCTTCCCGACGCCTTTAATAGCCAGTCGTTCCAGTTTTGTTGGAGCACTATTGCCGCCCGCAAGCTTTTCCTTTGCGCGCTCGAGGGCACGGCCGAAGCGGGTGTTGTCGAACGGTTTCAACAGGTAATCGAGCGCCCCAGCCTCGAAAGCGCGCAGCGCATATTGATCGTAAGCCGTCACAAATATGATGGCAGGAGGAAGATCGTTACACAGCAGTTCAAGAACATCGAAGCCATCGCACTCCGGCATCTGCACGTCGAGAAAAACGAGATCCGGCCTGGCCCCGCGAATTTTAGCCAGCGCTTCAGCGCCGGAGCCGCATTCGCTGACAATCTCAATCTGCGGATCGTTCCGCAACAGAATGGCAAGGTTGCTGCGTGCCAGCGGTTCGTCGTCCACGAGGATAGTTCGAATCTTCATCGGAGAATCAACGGCAGCGAAAGCGTCACCTCTACCCCCCCGGGGCCCTGGTTTCGCATATCGAATTCAAACGCGCCGCCGTACAGGCTTTTCATTCGAGTTCGTACATTCGAGATTCCGATTCCAACCCGGTCATCTTTTCGTATTGCAGGCATGGCAGGACCGTCATTGTAGACGCTGATGGTAAGCGTGCCGTTGGAGCGCGACGCAGCAATTCGAATGCTGCCGCCTTGCACGAGCTTTGCGATGCCATGATTGACCGCATTCTCGACCATCGGCTGGAGGATCAGGCTGGGAACCTGAGCGGAGAACAGTTCGCGGGGAACCTCCATGCTGAATTGCAAGCGCTCGGCGAAACGCGCCTTTTGGATGTCTAAATATCTTCGGGTGAACTCCAATTCTTCGCCCAGCGGTACTTCCTGGCGCTCGGAATCGTCCACCACGCGGCGCAAAAAATCGCTGAGCGCCACAATCATGTCCACCGCCGAATCGTTTTTATTCTCGCGCACCAGGCTCGCTATGGCATTGAGCGTATTGAATAGAAAGTGCGGCTCAATCTGCTTGCGCAGAGCGTTGAGTTGCGCTTTGGAAAGTTGCTCATTCAATCGCGCAGTCTCGGCCTGCTGCAAGGCTAATCGTTCGCTGGAATCGAGCATGTAGCCGGCCAGCAGAATGATGGCGTAAAGAATGAAATACAAGAGAAGCCAGTTGACGCACTTTGCCACAACAAGCGATGTAAACCGGTCCGGCCCTGCCGGAAGTGCCCAGGGGTTCAGCATTTCTTCCATAAATGCCGTCCAGGCCGCAGAAACCAGGCCGATGCAAAGACAGGTAGCAATGTGCACAAACCATGTCGATGCGCGTTTCCACTCGTTGAAGTGATATTGGTGGGCCAGACGGAAGACCAGCGGCGTAGCCAAAGCCCACGGCAGCCACGAAAGCAACATAGTCAGAAAGAGATAAACCCAGCGGTGATGCATTCCTTGGGCATGCATCACGATGACAGTCTGGCTCGCATCGAACAGCCCTATGCCAGACCAGATCGCGGCAATCCAAAACCAGCGTGATTGGGAAGTCTCGGCTTCCATGTTGAGAATCGTAGCTTATGTTGCCGTGGAAGCAGACAAAAATGCAGCGAATCCACAGAAGGGTGCAGCCAGAAGGGTAGCTCTTGGAAGCGTTCTAGTGGATACTCATTGCGGTTTGCTGGATTGAGCAACCCACAGTCTGATCTGCGCCGTCACGGAGACCGAGATGAAATATTGGGGATTGACCGCACTGCTTGTTATTTCTTTAATGCGTATGGTGGATGCGCCAGATACTTCTCCCAAGCCGCAATATGACGCGAAGGGCGGTCTCCTTCGGCCCGCCGATTACCGCGATTGGGAGTTTCTCTCCGCCGGTTATGGCATGAACTACAGCCCTGCGCCTGGCAGCCACGAAATGTTTACCAACGTTTTTGTGCAACACTGGGCTTATCAGAGTTTTCTGCAGTCAGGAAAGTGGCCCGACCAAACCATGTTTGTGATCGACGAACGCGACGCCGGGAGCAAAAGCTCCATCAATAAGCACGGCCACTATCAAACGGATCTTATGGGTTTGGCCGTAGAAGTGAAAGATTCAACACACAATCCGGACACTTGGGCCTATTACGGCTTCGACGCCGATGGGAAATCGGCCGAAGCCATGCCTAAAGGCAATTCATGCTTCACCTGCCACGATGCACACGCCGCCGTGGAACATTCGTTTGTGCAGTTCTATCCAACGCTAAAGCCTGTGGCGAAAAAATTCGGCACTTACAACGAATCCAGGGAGCAAGTGTCGGATGCTAAGTGAAGGTGTTAGGAAGATGGCTTAATTGTGGGACGGGCGACCTGCCCGTCCCACGCTGTTTTACTCACATCTATTGCTCGTAAGCGCCGATGTTGATTTCTCCGCTGCTGTTGATACGCGGATTGCCGGCGTAATCCGTGCTGCCGTAAATGGAGCTGCTGCTGCTGCCGCAATAGCCCACGCTGCACGTCAGGCTGGTGCTGCCGGCATTGATGGCGGGTGAACCGGAAGATAGGTCAAGATCCGGTGGCGTGGAAGTCAGATTGACGTACAGCGGATTCGCATTCGGAGAATCCGTATCCTCCTCGCTGCCCGATTGATAGGCGGCATAGGTTTTGTAATTTGATTTGCTGCCCCAATCGATGGATGTTCCCTGCACATAGCCAGCCGTCGAGTAGTAATCGTTCCAGTTCGCCGTCGGAGTTGATCCGCTGACGTAGCTGTAGATCCACACATTCTGCGAGCCGGCATAAACGATATTGTTTTCGAAGATGTTTCCGTTGGCGGGCGGAGCATTGTATTGCGCTTGAAACTCCGCGCCCTGATTTTTCGTGTTGTTGTTGTACAGGCTATTGTTGACAACCACTACGTGATCGCTGCCGCCCACGCTTTTGGCGTAGCCGCCAATCGAAATGCCGACGGTATTTGCGTCGTAAAACAGATTGTTGCGGATGGTCACGTAGCTGCCGTCGTGCCCCTTGTGTTCGCTGGCCGCTTCCATGTTCAGGTCGCAGGCATAGACGGTGTTGCGCTCAAAAACTACATACTCGCACCCATCGCAATAAAGGCCGTCTGCGTCGTAGGATTTACCCTCGCCCGCATTGTTGATCGCGCTGATGTTGTAGACGGTGTTGCCGCTGACCTCGCCGTACCGTGCCTGATCGGAGCCGGTCGGACCCACGCCCTCGAATCCAATCGCATCGATGCCGATGTTGTCATTGTCGTGCACGATGTTGTTCGAAATGGTGAAGTAGGTCACGTTGCCATCTACATTCATGGTTTCGCTTTCACCGGTCTTCATGTCGTAAACCTGGTTCCCGCTGATGGTGAGCTGGGTAATCGGCGTGGAAGACGTGCCATACACGGCGACGCCAAAGGCATTGCCGTTCTTCTCCGACGTTGTAGTGATGTTGCGCACAATATTGTTCAACAGGTTGACTCCCGATCCCGATCCCGTGACCCATATCCCAGCCGGCGTCATCGCCGCTTTGCTGGTGGTGAAGTTTTGCATTACAAATCCGCTTACCGTCAGGTAGCTCACGTTCACAATGTTGATCATGCCCTGCGTGTCGTTGCCGCTTGATGGCGGATTCGAGGTGCAGCAAGTCAGGCCCGTTCCGTCGATGATCGCCGTCTGCCCGGAATAATTTTTAAAGGTAATGTAGTTCGATGCAGTGCCTGAGTTGGGGAAGTTTACGGATTCGTTGTAAGTGCCGGCCTCAACGTAAACCGTGGCTCCAGCCGTTACTGTATTGGCGGCGTGCTGAATGGTAAGCCAGGGCGCGGTGTAACTGCCGGAATTGCTGTCACTCCCGCTCTTGGAGACATAGTAGGTGGACCCGGGTTGAGCAATAACTGAAGTTGACGCAAACACGGCGAGAATCAAAAGCAGTTTCTTAAACGACTTCATTTCCAATCTCCTTTCTAATTCACTTTCTGTGAACGTAACCTGTTGGATGAGGAGGAAAACGGCGGACAGCTTTACCGAAACCTCCCCGATGACCCATTGGCGGCAAAGCTAGTCCCTTTTACGAATGGTTGTCAATAACAAGATTATTCACTTGACAAAAGCACCTTGGGAGGCCTATAAGTGCTCCCGAAGCCGTTTTTCGCACCGTATTCAGCTTCGCCCCGGCGGCTCCCGCAGAGAAAGCCTATGACCCTCATTGCCGCTTTTCGATGCGCAGGAAACCAAGCCGTGCTTTGTGCTGATTCCGAGGAATGCTATGGCGACCTTAAGACATCGGTCACGAAAATAAACCCACAAAAACTCGCGAACGGCCTGTACGAAGTTGCTTTCGGTGGCTCTGGGTTCGGCGATCTGGTCGATGCCATGGACGAAAAGTTAGAGCAGACGCTCAATGCGTGCCAAGTCTGCTCCGAAAAAGAGCTACGCTCTGAAATTCAATCGGCAATAGTAGAATTTTATAAAAGCGATCCAATTGCGAATTATCCGCGTGACCTAGGTGATCCAAACAGTTACGTTTCCGGCGTTGTTTGCGTCCGGGTTGTGCCGGAGAAAAGCGTTTTCCTGTTTAGATTTTCAAAGACGATTGTGTTGCCCGTAAAAACCTTCGTATTGCGAGGACTTGAAATTCCGGTTTATGCGTCTCTTGCAAAACGTCTCTATCGGCCAAACATCTTACCCCTGCACGCACAATTGGTTGGGTTGCGGGTTCTGAGCGAAGCGCAATCTACGTCGACACTTGTTGACAGCCCATTCACTACCGTTTTTGCAATGACTCACGGAATGTTTGCCTCAAATCGGAATACCGATCTATACCTAAAAGCACTTTCCAATGTTCAGCGGGAAATGGACGATCTGTTGCTCACTTGTGCGGACACTTATGCGGTATCCCAGGTAGAAGCCAAGATAAGATTAAGCGCATTTCAGCGAACAATTCACGAATTGCGCCGGGAGCATCATCGGGAACTACAACGTAATTTCGAAAAAGAATTACGAGGAGCTATGCAGTCAACTTCTCAAAAGTCAAAGCGGGCGCGGTGACCATATGACGCAGGGTATCCAAGAACAAATTCGCATTCTTCCGGCGATTGAAGCGGAACGTCATTTCGTCCAGATAGGCTGCGAGATGCTTTGCGCTGACTTTATGCCATGTGCCAACAATGCCGCGTTTCAGCAAGGAAAAAGCGGATTCGATACTGTTCGTATAAACATCGCCCCGTACGTATTCCTTTGCGCCGTGGCACACCGTCTCGTGGGCAATTCCGGCTTGTTTAGCGACTCCTTGGTAGGCGGGAAGTTCATCTGTAATGAGTACGTCTACGTCACTGCTGATGTTCTCGCTGACGTATTTAGCCAGAGTTCCCGACTTGGCATCCTGAGCATGAAAGAAGCGCAGATCGCCGCCACGTTGCCGGATTCCGATTACGATGGATTTGCTTGTGCGGCGTGCTCTGTAGTCCATGCCGCGCTTCTTGCCGCCGATATAGGTTTCGTCCATCTCGACTGTGCCGTCCAGCATCGGTTGGTCAACTTCCTTCATTGCAGCCCGGATGCGATGGCAGAGATACCATGCGGTCTTGTACGAGCCTTTATTCAATCCCCAGATCGTGCGCTTGAGTTGGTGGGCGCTCATTCCCTTTTTTGCTTCGCAGAGAAGCAGTGTCGCAAGGAACCACTTTTGCAGCGGCAGATGGGAATCGTTAAAGATGGTTCCGGCGGTGACGCTGAATTGATAGTCGCACTCCTTGCAGTAGAAAAGCTGCTTCTCGGTTGCGAGTTCGACCACGGCACCATGACAGCGGACGCATTCAACACCCTTTGGCCAGCGCAACCGGACAAGCAATTCGCGGCATTTTTCATCGGTATCGAACAGATTTATAACGTCAACTAAAGTCATAGAGGCCTCATGGACGAAAAAGCAAAACGGGAAGAATTAAAACGGGTCCCAACTAGGAAACTACTGGCAAGCATCAAGCGGGACTTGCGAAAGGCAATGCACGCCTCTCGCTCAGCCGCTAAACCCAAGAAGGGATGACCAGTTGCTTCCATGTAAGACAGTATGCGGCCATATGGGTGCTTTTGTCAAGTGAATAATCTTGGTCAATAATTATGTTTCGCTTCATTTAAACGGGTATGTACTTTCGAGTAATTGCGAATGGAGGCGGCCAAGCCAAAAATGAAAACGAGGAAATCTAGAGATATAAAAAGCTTTAAGAAAGGCCGCAGAAAAAACCGCACGACATGGATAGGCACGCGGAGCGTGAGCTCACTAATGCGGAGTTATTAAATGTTTTGGTAGATCTGCGCACGGATGGAGGAGAACCAATCCGTGCGCAATGTTGTCGAAATGATTTATTTTCCGCCCAGCCTCTCAAAGAACAAGCAAATCGTCTCGATCCCGCGATGAAAGTTTGGGATGTGAAATTTCTCGTTGGGAGCGTGTAGATTGTCATCCGGCAAGCCAAATCCCATCATGACGGTGGGGATTTTTAATGCCTGATAAATATCGTTCACGATGGGAATCGATCCACCGCTGCGGATGAATACCGTTTCCTTCTTGAAAGTATCGTGCAATGCTTCCGTCGCGGCTTTGATGTAAGGGTTGTTCGTATCGACAACCGAAGCCGGCCCGTTGCTAAAGGATTTGATCTTGATTTCAATCCCCTTGGGCGTGAGCTTCTTCACAAAATTGGTATACCGCTTATAGATGTCGTTGGGATCCTGATTGGGCACCAGCCTCATGGAAACTTTGGCCGTGGCCTTGGCGGGAATCACTGTTTTAGCGCCTGCGCCGATAAATCCACCGGGCATACCATGCACTTCCAGCGTGGGCCGCGCCCAGGTTCGATACATCACCGAGTAACCGGGTTCGCCAGTCAGAACTTTCGACCCGACTTCGGTCTTGCGATAGTGCTCCTCGTTGAAGGGCAGCCGCTTCCAGGCTTTGAGCTCGTCTTTGCTCGGCGCCTTGACGCCTTTATAGAAGCCGGGAATCAAAATTTTCCCCTTGGCGTCCTTCAATTTGCTGATGATTTCGATCAGCGCGAAGAACGGATTCGGGGCAGCCCCTCCATACACGCCCGAATGCAGATCGACCTTGGCGCCGGTCGCCTCAATCTCGGTATAAACCAGCCCGCGCAGTCCCACGCACAAGGTAGGCAGATTGGGAGCGAACAGTTCGGTATCGCAAACCAAAGCAAAATCGGCTTTCAGTTTTGCCTTCTGCTTGGGCACATAGGCGGCGATCGATTCGCCGCCAATTTCTTCCTCGCCCTCAAAAAGGACCTTCACGTTGATCGGCAATTTGCCGTTGCCCGCTTTCATCAACGACTCCAGCGCCTTCACTTCCATCCAAAGCTGGCCTTTGTCGTCAACCGCGCCCCGGGCATAAATATTGTTGTTGCGCTCGGTAGGCTCAAACGGCGGGGTCGTCCACTCGTTCAGCGGATCGGGCGGCTGCACATCATAGTGCGCATAGCAAAGCGCGGTAGGCTTGCCCGCCGCATGCAGCCAGTCGGCATAAATCAGAGGATGGCCCTTCGTAGGGATGACCTCGACATTCTCCATGCCGATGCGGCGCAGTTCGTTGGCCACAAAGTCAGCCGCCTTTTGCACGTCGGGTTTATGTTCTTCCAGGGTGCTGACGCTGGGAATGCGAAGAAGATCTTTGAGTTCGGTAAGAAAACGTTGCTGGTTATTGCGGGCAAAATCAACTGCGGGAGAAGCCATTGCGTTAATCCTTTCTGGTGATGTTCACAGAAAATGATGGATGTTTTGTGAAACTGGTTAGTATACGCTACGAAAATCAGGCAGTTCGTCATCGAATGGCCTTGCATCCCGTTAGGCCGAATATCGATGGTCACGTCTAATCTATTTTTCAAGTGATAAAATGCTCATACTTAAAAGATTCTGAGCAGACGTATGTTTCAACGACAGGCGAGTTTTGTGGGAATGTTTGTGGTCATCGGCATCCTCGTGGGCTGCGGCTCCGGAGGATCTGGTGGGGGCGGATCAACTCCCGGCCCAACCGCCACGTTGACCGCGAACCCGACTTCGATCCCTCAAGGGCAAAGCACGATTCTCAGCTTCACTTCCACGAATGCCGATTCAGGCACGATTAACAATAATGTGGGCCCGGTCGGATTGAATTCACAAGTTACCGTGATCCCGCCGGCGACCACCACTTATCCGAACACGTATACGTATACATATACCGCCTCGGGGCCCGGCGGAAGTGCTACGGCCAACGCAACTGTCACGGTCACGGCGCCCACAGCGGTAAGCCTGACGGCGGCTCCTGCTTCAATAGTTGCTGGTCAAACTGTCGCCCTTTCGTGGACTTCCGCGAATGCTACCTCGGTATACATCTCCAGCAGCATTGGCGCGAACGTCGGGGCGGTGTCGCCGGTAAGCGGCGGTACATTGACATTGCCCGCGGGGCAGGTACCGTCCCCCACTCAAACCACCACCTACACCGCCACTGCCACCGGAGCGGATAACCAGCAGGTCACGGCCACGGCTACGGTCACCGTCGCACCCCTGACTTCTTTCGACGGCATGCTGCCCGACACCAGCAACGCCACCAACACCGACATCGACCCCAATGGAGCGGCTGGCACCAAGCAATTCATGGAGTATGTAAACACCGAATATCAGGCTTTCGACAAAACCACATTCCAACCGGTATTGACGCCCTCGACGGGATTGGCGGGGCAGGCGGTGGGTGTTCCATGGACCAATCCTTTGAATCCAACCTCGCCTAACATTTTAAACTGCATAGAACCGCATATCGTTCTGGATGTCGTGATTCTTTTTGACAAGATGGCTTCGCGCTGGGTAATCGCGGGCAAGGGCGTCGTAGCCGGGAGTACTGAGAATTACTACTTCTGCATAGCTGTCTCCAATACCGACGACGCCAGTTCCCCCAGCTTTGGCTGGTATGCCTACTCTTACCCCATCACCTCATATCTGCTATATACGGCGTCGAACGGCAGTCCTGCGGTTTACTTTCCGGATTGGACCAAGCTCGGAACCTGGAGTGACGCCTACTATGCCAGCATGGATATGCTGGGCGACAATAACTCGGTAGAAAACGGCGTACTGGTTTGCGCCTTCGACCGCACCGACATGCTGAACGGGGTAACGACGATCTCTCCTCAGTGTTTCATCGATCAGAGCCTGGACAGCGGTGGAATCTATTTGGGGCACAGCTTGATCCCAGCCGATTTCAACGGCACCACGGCTCCCCCTTCGGGCAGGGATGAATATCTTGTCAGCATCCAAAATCCGGTCAATGACGGTACCACCACGACTTCCACCACCTTCAACTTGTGGGATTTCCATGTAGATTGGACGAACCCTGGCAATACCACGCACACGCTGACGCCGATTACCGTGAGTACTTATACGCCCGGTTGCTATCTCTTCGCCCCGGGCGATCCCGCAGATACAATTTGCGTTCTCCAACCTCCTTCTTCTACGCAGGCAGAGTTCATCGACTCTGTTGGCGACCGATTCATGCCGCGATTTGATTACCGTAATTTTGGAAGCTACGAATCGTTCCTGGTGAGTCATACCATCCAGACTGGCCTCAGTACACAGAACCCTCTCCAAACCGGCGTTCGCTGGTACGAGTTGCGCGACAGCGGTACTGGATCTCCTTCCGTTTACCAGGATGGCCTGATCAGCCCTGACGATTCGCAGTTCCGCTTCCTGCCCAGTATTGCGCAGGACAGCGCCGGGAACGCTGCGGCCGGCTACAGTGTGTCCAACAACACTACCGACCCTGGAATCAATTTCTCTTACTGGAATCTTGGGACTACGAATGCGATCCCAGCGGAGGTCCCCATATACAGCGGAGCCGGGGAGGAACTTACTCCAGGAACCGGAAGCGGAAAGTGGGGATCGTACTCCAGCATGACCGTAGATCCCATCGACGACTGCACGTTCTGGTATGTGAATGAGTATTGGCCCACCAACAGCGACTGGGCAACCCGCATTGCCTTTTTCAAGCTGCCCAGCTGTCAGTAGTCAACCCATCTGGCGACAAACAACTGTTGAAGAATGCGAACCGGACCTTCCACGCAAACGTGACTCCACAACTGCACGGCACCATAAACATGCGGAACGAAGATTCATCTTTCGACCGCGAACCACTGCCGGACTTTACGCCTCTTCCACCGTTTCCATGGTCCGCTTCTTGCGCTTGTTCGATTGCAATACTTTCTTGCGCAAACGAAGCGACTTCGGAGTGATTTCCACGAATTCGTCGTCGGCGATAAATTCAATGGCCTGCTCCAGATTTAACTGGCGGAAGGGTACCAGCCGGATCGCTTCATCGGCCGTGGAAGCCCGCATGTTGGTCAGCTTCTTTTCGCGAACCGCATTCACGTCGAGATCGTCGTCCTTCGCGTTCTCGCCGATGACCATTCCTTCATACAGTTCAACGCCCGGACCGACGAAAAGCTCGCCGCGCTCCTGCAATCCCCAGAGCGCATAGGCCGTCGAAGTGCCGTCCCGGTCCGCGATCAACGCACCCGTAAGCCGGTGCGGGATTTCTCCCAGCCACTCCGTGTATCCATCGAACAATGAATTCATCACGATGGTTCCACGCGTGTCGGTGAGTAACTGGCTGCGCAATCCGATCAAACCTCGGCTCGGTACGCGGAACTCAATGCGCACCCGCCCGTAGCCGTGATTGTGCATGTTGACGACTTCGCTCTTGCGCGATCCGAGCTGCTCCATCACGACCCCGACAAATCCTTCCGGTACGTCCACGGTGAGGTGCTCCACCGGTTCCATCAGCCTGCCGGTTTTTTCGTCGCGCTTGGTGACGATCTCCGGTTTGCCCACCATCAGCTCGTAGCCCTCGCGGCGCATCATCTCGATGGTGATGGAAAGCTGCAATTCTCCCCGCCCCATGACTTTGAACGAATCGGTCGTGCCCATCTCCTCCACGCGCAGAGAAACATTGGTGAGCAGCTCCTTCTGCAGGCGCTCCCGCAGATTGCGCGAGGTGACGAAGGTCCCTTCACGTCCCGCGAATGGCGAAGTATTCACCGTGAACGTCATCGCAATGGTTGGCTCATCGATGACGATGGGCGGCAGCGGCGCAGGATTCTCAGCATCTGTAATGGTTTCGCCGATAGTGATTCCTTCCACGCCCGCGACCGCAACGATATCGCCCAGAACTGTTTCCGTAATATCGGTCCGTTTGAGCCCCGAGAACGAGAACAGTTTTGTGATCTTGGTCTTATGCATCGACCCGTCGAGCTTGGCGATCACCACATCTTCGCCGGTATGCATCGTCCCGTTAAACACGCGTGCGATCGCCAGGCGCCCGAGAAAATCGCTGTAATCGAGGTTCGCCACCAGAATCTGCAATGGCCCCGCCGGATCGCCCTGAGGCAATGGGGTCGTTTTCAGGATCGCGTCGAAGAGCGGCCGGAGATCCTCGCCTCCGCCCTTCATGTCAGTCGACGCGGTTCCTTGCTTTGCGTTCGTGTACAGGACCGGAAAGTCGATCTGATCTTCTTTCGCGTCGAGATCGATGAACAGGTCGTAGATCTCGTTGAGCACTTCCTGGGGGCGAGCATCGGGCCGGTCGATCTTATTAATCACTACAATTGGCGGCAGTTTCGCTTCGAGAGCTTTGCTCAGCACGTAACGCGTCTGGGGCAGCGGGCCTTCGCTGGCATCCACCAGGAGCATCACGCCATCCACCATCTTGAGCGCGCGCTCCACTTCGCCGCCAAAGTCGCTGTGGCCGGGCGTGTCGACAATGTTGATCTTCACGTCGTGATAGAAGATAGCCGTGTTCTTGGCCAGAATGGTAATGCCGCGCTCGCGCTCCAGTTCGTTCGAATCCATCACGCGCTCGACGTGATGCTCGTTGGAGCGAAAAGTGCCGCTTTGTTGCAGCATGGCGTCCACCAGCGTGGTCTTGCCGTGATCGACGTGCGCGATGATGGCGATATTGCGGATGCTTAAGGTCAAAAGAGTCCTTCCTAAATGTGTCGCTACTACTACTTTACTATGCGGGGAATGAAGTCGCCCAAGGAAGCTTGAGTGCGAGGTTGGATTGCAATCTTTTTACAAGGTTTTGCGCGGGAAATCAGGATTTGTGCATTATCCCGCAACTGCCTGTTGTTTCGGCAAGGGCTTTCCGGCCAGTCGCGCTTCCACTTCTTTTACCGCCCGCTGTGCCCCCAGGATGGCTTCGTTAGTGGTCGATTCCGGACCTTCCGAGTCAGTATTGGCGAAGAAGATACGATCCATCGGTTGGCGCACCAGCGGCTGGACTTCGGTGTAAAGCCCTGGCGTCGACATATATAAAGGATGTCCCCGCCGGTAAATGTGCACTTCGACCGGATCGACATGCAAATTCGGCATTAGCTTTTGGAAGTCAGTCAGCACTTCCGCGGCAATCTTGCGTGCGCCGCTTTCGTTCAGCAGATAGCCGCGGTCATCCTCGCTCATCGGCGTGTAGCAGCTTAAAATGTTGTATTTCTGCTTGTAGCCGGGCTCGTTGCGAACCACCCAATCGGCGACCACAATATCGGTAAATTTATTTCCCGGGCACCACGTATCGTAGCCCTCGTTGAAAACCGGCCGGTCAAAAATCAGGTTCACCACGGGATAGGGAATGTAATGAATCTGATGCATGGCCTCGCTTTGCTTGTCGGGCAGGCCCTCCACAATTCGCCGGGTGATGAACTTCGGCGTTGCCATGATCACGGCCTTCGCCGACACCGTCTTCAATTCGCCGCCCTTCATGTATGTCACTTGCACATCGCTTTTTCCCGGAACTACGGCTACGATCGTCGCACCGTTTTGCATGCGCTCGCCGTACTTCGGCTGCAAAACGTCCGCCAATTTTTGCGTGAGCGCGCCCAAACCGCCGGGCCAGGTATAGCGATCATCTTTATGGCTTTCTTGCGCCATGCTTTGCAGCTCAAGAATGCCAACCCCGGCGGCTGCTTCATCGCTGCGTGCGCCATAATTGGAGGGGCCGTAAGCATCCCACCAGTGTTTGAGTTCCGCGGGATACCCCTTCATGAGATCGGAGAAGCGCATGTTGAACAGCTCCCGACCGCGCTTCTCCACATTCATCGCAAGAATTTCTTTCTTAAACTTCTTAAAGCTTTCGCGAACCGGCGCAGGATAGGGCAGCTTATTGAGGCCCTCGCCCCAGGTATCCCGGACCAGTTCACCGCGAATAATGCTCGCGTCCGAACTATTGATGGGCAGCGGATTCAGTCCAATCTCTTTAGCGAGGCTGAATGCATACTCATCGTCTTCATACAAAAAAGCCGAGCCGGTGCCGTAGGTGCTTCCTTCATAATCCATCGCGTAGGCGTTTCCGCCCCAGTGCGGTTCCTTTTCCAGCAGCAAAACATCTCGATGCTGTAGCCGATAAGCCGCCGCCAATCCGCTCACCCCTCCGCCGACTATGACAACATCGTGTTTCGCCGATGCCGGAGGCCGTGCGAATATCTGATTCCCTTTATCACGCACTTTGTGGCAGATCCGGTTGTCTTCTCCATCCACATCCGCGCCGTGATGTTTCTGCGTATCGCCGGTTTGGGCCGCAACCAGTGAAAGGTCGATCGGACAACCCGCCGTGACCGCGCCGGCAACCACGAACTTGATGAAGTCTCTGCGGTTTGCGCTCATGCCGCATCCCCTTCCAGCGCCGCGCCCATTTCCGCGCCTGCATCCGCACTGCCTTCGCCACGCACGCGCAGCCGATACCAGCAGACAATCGCCACCAGCGAAAACGCAAAAATAATGGTCGAAACAGCGTTGATCTCCGGCGTGATCCCGCGCCGCAACCGTCCCCAGATTTCCAGCGGCAGCGTGTTCTCGCGGCCGATGAGAAAGAAGCTGACCGCAATCTCGTCCATGGAGAGCGTGAAAATGAGCAAGGCCGCGCCGATGATCGGTAACTTCAGGTTCGGAACTGTTACCCGCCAGAATGTTTGCCAGTAATTCGCACCCAGATCAAGGGAAGCTTCTTCCTGTGCCCGGTCGAGCTTTTGCAAGCCGGCGAACACTTCAGTCGTGGCGACGGAAATAAGCGCCGTGCCATGACCGAGAATAATGGTCATCAGGCTCAACTTGGTTCCCATTACGTTGAAGAGCATGAGCAGCGACAGTCCCGTGATAATGCCCGGAAGAATTAACGGCAACAAAACCAACCGGCGAAAGAACGCTTTTCCGGGGAACTGCGCCCGCTCCAATGCAAGCGCGGCCGGCACGCCGAACGCCAGCGAGATCACCATCGCCGCAAACGCGACTTGCAGGCTGTTTAGAACCGAGTCCCAGATCGGACCATCCGCGAAAAGTGTGCGATACCAGTCCAGCGTCAGATGATGCGGCGGGAAGCCGCCAACGCCCTCGCCGTTGAACGAATAAAGAATGAGAACCACGATGGGCAAATAAAGAAACGAAAACACAGCCATGGCGTGAACCAGCAGCCAGCGTGAGCTGGAGTTGAATTTCTCGGTGCTCACGAAAAGCTCCATTTCTTTTCCAGTCGCTCGGAGAAAACCAGAAGACTTACCACCAGGATCAGCATGCACAATGAAATCGCCGCGCCCAGCGGCCAGTTATAAGCTGCCCCAAACAGGCTGACCACGATGTTCGAAATCATGATGCCGCTCGGGCCGCCGAGCAGCAGCGGCGCAAGGAAATCACCCAGGCTCAACACAAAAGCGAATGTCGCCCCCGCCAACACTCCCGGAATCGAAAGCGGGAAAATCACCTTCCAGAAGGTTCGCGCTGGAGTTGCTCCCAGATCGTGGGATGCCTCCACCAGATTTCGCGGAATATGTTCGAGCGCCGCATAGATCGGCAGAAAGGTGAACGGAGTATAGATATGGGTGAGCGTCAAAACCACGGCGAACGGGCTATACAGCAAAAATTCCAGCGGATGTTTCGTCAGGTGTACGTATTGCAGCAAGGTGTTGAGCACGCCATCGGAGCCGAGAATCGTCTTCCACGCATAAGCGCGGACGAGATAGCTGACCCACAGCGGAATAATCACTAACTGGTAGAGCAAATCTTTTTTCTTTCCCGCATAAAAAGAAAGAAAATATGCCAGCGGATACCCCAGCAGCAGCGAGAAAATTGTGACGCGTGCCGCGATCCACATCGAACGCAGCAGGGTCTGGCGATAAACATCCACGCGTAACAATTGTGCGTAATTGTCGAGGTTCCACGAATGCACGATGGTCTGCGACGCGGATACCGACCAGAAGCTGTAACAGAACATCAGCAGATATGGCACTAACAAAAAAATCGTCACCCACAGGAGTGGTGGAAGTGTGACGGCCGTTTTGTAAGCTCGCGAGAACATCAGATCCTTTCCGGAGACTCGCGCACCAGGACGGCATTGGCGGGAGAGAACTCCAGTTCGACTTCATCCATTGTTCGACCGCTAGCCGCAGTCCGTACCACCAGAATCAATCCGCCGCCGCATTCCACGCGAATCAATTCCGTAGCGCCGTGGAAGGCCTGGGTGCGCACTCTCCCGCGAATGCGCACGCTGCCGGGCGTAATCGAAGTTCCAGCCGAGAGGCGGATGTTTTCAGGCCGAAGCGAAAAAAGAACCTGCCCATCCGGGACCGTTACCGGCCACGTGAGCGAACCGCAGAGTACGCTGTGGTTTCGCGCTTCACCTTTCAGCAGATTCGTATGTCCAATAAATTGCGCAGCGTAAGCGGTTGCCGGCTGGCTGTAAATTTCCCGAGGCGTCGCCACCTGCTCCAACTCTCCCGACCGCAGCAGCGCAATTCGATCCGACATCACCATCGCCTCTTCCTGATCATGGGTGACGAAGACGAATGAAATGCCAACCTCGCGTTGCAGCGATTTCAATTCCACCTGCATTTGCCGCCGCAAATTCGCATCCAGCGCGGAAAGAGGCTCGTCGAGCAATAACAAGCGAGGTCGATTCACCAGCGCCCGCGCCAGAGCAACCCGCTGCTGTTGGCCGCCGCTGATTTTCGATGGCTTCGACTTCGCATGCGCCGACATCTTTACTTTTTCCAGCGCCTCTTTCACGCGGGAGGCAATTTCCGCCTCGGGCTTTTTCGCCACGCGCAAGCCGTAGGCCACGTTCTGTTCCACGGTGAGGTGCGGAAACAACGCATAGTGCTGGAAGACCGTGTTCACGCGGCGTCGATACGGCGGTAAAAAGTCGAGGCGCTCTTCTCCCATCCAAACTTCACCCGAACTTGGCTTCTCGAAACCGGCAATGATGCGGAGCAGCGTAGTCTTCCCCGATCCGCTTTCGCCCAGGATAGTAAGGAATTCTCCTTCAGCTACCTCGATAGAAATATCGCGCAGCACGGCATTCTTGCCGAAATGCTTGGCCACGTTGCGAATGCTGAGCAACGAGGCATGCCTCGCGTGCTCCCCAGTGGTTGCCATCGCAGTTTCGGAAGTGACCATGATTGACGAAATTTATTGTCGAAAGTGTTTCGAGTAACTGGAAATTCGCGGCCAGAGAGCCGAAAGCTAAAAGCCAGTATCTACTGAGCCGCTTTCACTTCATTCCAAATCTCGTTGTATTTGGTGCGCCGCGGCACATTCTGCCAGAAATAAAGCCGCTTCTGATAATTGTCGACATCATCCAGGTGCAGGCTCTTCACTTCCTGCGGCGTCATGAATTGCGCCGCCTGCGGATTTGCCGGCGTATACCCGGTCACATCCGTAACTTTTTTCTGGGTTTGCGCTTCGATCATGTACGCGAGAAATTCATAAGCCAGATCTTTGTTCTCGCTGCCCGCCGTAATCATCAAATGATCGATCCAGCCCGTCGTGTTTTCTTTCGGAATCGTTTCTCCCGCCGGAAAATTAATCTTGCGCAACTGGTTCGTCATAAGCGGCCATCCCATCGCCGCGACCACTTCGTGATTCTGAAAAAGATTGGTCAACTCTCCGCCGGTCGACCACATCTTCCGGATGTTCGGCTTCAATTCCAGCAACTTTTTTTTGACCGCCTCCAGTTGTTCGTCACTCAAGTTGTAAAGCTGGGAGGGGTCAGGCTTGTCGTAGCCCAGAATCTGCGCGGCCATATAGATCGTCGAAAGGTCGTCCCACACAGAAATCTTGCCGCGATACTTGGGGTCCCAGAGCACATTCCAGCTGTCCGGAGGCTGCGCAAAAACCGTAGTGTCGTAAATCAACGGATCCGGACCCCACATGAACGGAACACCATACACCTGGCCATTCATGTGCACCAGGGGAAGGGAAGTGAGCTGAGGGGAAAGTTGTCCATAGCTTGGAACCTTCGACAAATTCAGTGGAGCAGCCAGCCCCGCCGCTGCAATCGATGTTGCGACATCGCTCGATGGCGAAATCACGTCGTAATTCCCTGCGCTGCCCCCGCGCAGCTTGGCTACGAGTTCATCGCTCGATCCCATGTACGACGCCGAAACTTTGCAGTGATGTTGATCTTCGAACGCTTTGACGAACGCGGGATCGGCGTAACCTTCCCACACCAGCAAATTCAGCGACGGCGTTTTCTTGGTGCAGGAGCCAGCGAAAATAATCAATGCCAGCAAAACAAACAGAATCGAATGTCGCGCTTTCATCATGCCTCCAGCACTTCCGCTAGAACGTCGGGGGTGTATTCACCCACAGTATCCACGTCTCCGCTCGCCCCGGATTTTTCCAATGATGCGGAGTCGCGCTCTCAAAATAAAAACTGTCTCCGGCCTTGAGCCGGTATTCTTCCTTTTCCAAAGTGATCGTCAACTGCCCGCGCAGCACGTAGAGAAATTCTTCACCCTCGTGAGTGTACGAATCGCCGCTGCCCGCCTCCGGCGCTACGCGAAACAGGTGCGGTTCCATCACCGTATTTCCCCACGCCAGTAACTCCATGCGCACCCCAGGCCCCGCTTCCAGAACTTTTCTCTGCCCGGGTTGCACCTGACGGCTGTTCGCGCCGGTCGCATCGTAAAAATCGAGAATGTTGGTCTTATAAAAGCGCGCCAGTTTGCGCAGCGTTCCGACTGATCCACTCATCTGCGAGCGCTCCAGCGCGCTCAGAAATCCCACAGAAATTCCCACCGCGTGCGCCACTTGCGCCAGAGAAAGTTTTCGTTTGGCCCGCAATTGCCGCAGATGTGAGCCAATCGCGCCCGCGCTTCCGTCGGCAGCGGGCCGCGCCCGCCCTTCGCGCCGCAGCAGTTCCATAATCGCCGCCGCATTCAATCCCCGCACCTTTCGCAGGAATCGTGCTCGCTTCAGCACTTTGACATCGTCCGCCGAATACAGCCGGTACTTGCTTTCGGTGCGCTGCGGGCGCGTTAGGCCCAGATTTTCCCACGTCCGGATTACCGACGGTGAAACCCCCACGCGCTGCGCCACGTCTCCAATTTTCAAGTAAGGTTTGGCGCTGGGTGGATTCATCATGCACCGAAGCAGACATTAAAGTCTTCTATGCGAAGGAACGCTTTTTTCTCCTTGACAGCCTGCGTGCCTCTTCTCTAACCTTGCGGGATTATAGCAAGGTTGTGGCTGGACACAAGCTTTCGTTTTCAAAAGAAAAAACAGCTTTTCAAGATGCCTGGAGGTTCCATGCTGTCACCGCGAGCCCGCTGGACCGCCGTATGTCTTGTAACCGCAATCTCGATCTTTGTCCCTGCTTTGCTTTCCGCTCAGGGCGCGAACGGCCGCATCCTTGGCCGGATCGCCGACCCCTCCGGTGCCGTTCTTGCGAATGCGAAGATCATAATCACCAATGAAGCAACCGCCATCAGCCGCGATGCGCTGAGCAACGACAGCGGCGATTATTCGTTCATCGAGGTAGCTCCCGGCACATACACGGTCCAGTTCGAACTCACGGGGTTTAAGAAAAATGTTCAGAAGGGCGTGACTGTCGATCTCAACCAGATCGTTACCCTGAACTCAACTTTGCAGATCGGCGGATCGCAGGAGACGGTGGAGGTTACCTCAGAAGCGCCTCAGGTAGATACCACCAGCACTCAACTCGGGGCCGTGATCAATGACCGCTCGGTAAACGAACTTCCGCTGAACACCCGCGATACCTATCAGTTCCTGCAACTCCAGCCCGGCGTGCAAGCCCAGCTCGGGTCGAGCGGGACCTTATTTGCCGGAACCAGCGATGCCGGATCGGTATCGGTGAACGGCGGCCGCACTCGCGCCAACAACTTCAGCGTGAATGGCGGCGACGCCAACGATCAATTTGTGAACACGCCCACCATTCAACCCACTCCCGATGCCGTCGAAGAGTTCCGCGTCATCACCAACACGTTCGATGCCGAATATGGGCGCAACTCCGGTTCCGTGGTGAACGTCATCACCAAATCCGGGGGCAACACCTTCCACGGGAATATATACGAATACTTCCGCAACACCATTCTCGACGCGCGCGGCTATCCCGATACCACCACGCCACAACTGAATCAGAATCAGTTCGGCGGAACATTCGGAGGTCCGATTAAGAAAGATCGAACCTTCTTCTTCTTTTCTTATGAGGGACGCAGGATTCGCGACGGCGTTCCCGGACAACTACTGAATGTACCGACCAATGCGGAATATGGCGGGGACTTCTCCGCTCAGGGGCCTTTCGGAGGGAACATTACGACCCCTTTCGTCGGGCAGGTCTTGGACGGCCGACCCGGCTGCGACACCGCTTTAGGCTATACGGTCGCCAGCCTGGGTGCTAATCCAGCTTGGTCCTCGGTTTTCCCAACCGGAGTAATTCCAACTGCCTGCCAGGATCCCGTAGCCGCCAACCTCCTTCAGCATTATGTGCCTGCCTCCAACAGCGGGCCTGGTTTGTATCAGGTGGTTCCGGTGGGAACCATAAATGCGGATCAGTTTACGGTGCGTATCGACCACAAAATCAATGACCACCAAAACTTCACCGCCTATTATTACTTTAACGACGGCCGCGAACTCGATCCCTACAACAACTTCGAGGCGGCGGGCGCCAATGTCCCCGGTTTTGGCAGCTACAACAACGCTCGCGACCAGCAATGGAACTTCACTCATACCTGGACTATCAACAACGCGCTTGTGAACGAAGCCCACTTCACCTATATGCGTGAAGGTGAACTTGGCTATCTGAAGAACCAAACCTCCAATGCAGTTACTTCCTCCTGCACGGGCTCGGCCGCGACCTACTGCTTCACCGGGACGTCCGATTCTTCGGCGATCCAAAGTTCCTTTGGCACGGCCGCCAATCTTGGCATTACGCCCGGATTGCCGGCAAACCTTACCGGCGTTCCTTTTGTGAACATCTACGGTGGCGCGTCATTCGGAAACAACTTTGAGGGCTTCCTTCCGCAGGTTGGAAACAGCTTTCAGTGGACCGACGAACTGAGCTGGGTGAAAGGCAACCATACCTTTAAGTTCGGTGTCGATGCCCGCCGCGGCCGCTTCGACCAGTACTATTATTTCGACGTCAATGGCGAATACACCTTCGACAACAGCGGTCCCAATGGAATTATTCCTGCCGATGGCGATCAGTATGCCGAATTTTTGCTTGGACTAGCCGATGGCTATACCCAAGGTTCGGGCCAGCGCGAGGATGTTCGCAGTACGGCGGTATATCCATTTGCCCAGGATAGCTGGAAGATCAAACCCAACTTAACCCTGAATTACGGTTTGCGCTGGGAGTTCACTCCTCCTCCGACCGATATCAGCGGTCACGTCGAAACCTTCCGCCCCGGCCAAAACTCGACCGTCTATCCTTGCGGAATTACGACCAGCGCCTCCTACTGGCACGGGCTGGGCGTGGCTGATCCCACTTGCACCAACACCGGTTCAGAGCCCACTGGTCTGGTGGTTCCTGGAGATCCCGGCGTTCCTGCCGGAATGACCTCAACCTACTACAAAGCTTTTGCGCCGCGGGTTGGTATTGCTTACAGCCCGGGCCGCGATGGCAAGACCAGTATTCGCGCCGGCTGGGGGCTTTTCTACAACCCGATTGAAGAACTGGTTCTGGCTCAATTCGGAGCAGAGCCGCCGTTCGGCGGCAGTTCCTCGCTCTCCGATGTATTTTTTAATACTCCGTACGTGAATCAGGATAATTTTCAAACTCCCAATCCTTTCGGCGGCATCATCACGCCGACCAAACACCAGCCCACCGATTTGTCCTTATTCCGCCCGATCCTTCTTTACGGCGAATTTCAACCGCACCTGCGCTCGCAATACACCAGCCAGTACAACCTCACTCTTCAGCGCGACCTGAGTAATAGCACGATGTTGCAGATCGGCTACGTTGGATCGCAGGGCCATCGCCTGCTGGCTTCTCACGACATCGATCCTTCCACGCCGCAGACGTGTCTCGATATCATGAGCGTCTATGCGGCGAATAATGCCAATGTGACCTCTTTCGGCTCTCAGGCCAATTGTGCCCCGACCGCCGAAGACACCCAATACATAATCGGTCCAAACGCCGTTGCGCCTGCCGGAGGCTTCCATGTTCCATACGGCCCAAGCGGTCCGACCGTGATCCCAGCCGGAACGACCATCGGCTCGGTCGCGCCGTTGGGCCTTAACCTGGTCGGACTGCGTCCTTACTCGTCACCCAATTGCAATCCCTACACCGGCGCCGGTTGTCCCGTCGATGGCGTTCCCGTCTTCACCGATGTATTCGCCGAAGACACCATTGCCAGCTCCTCTTATAACGCGCTTCAGATGATGGTCCAGAAGCGCTTCTCTCATGGCTTGCAATTCCAGGCCGCGTACACTTATAGCAAGTCGCTCGACGACGGATCCACTTTCGAAGAAACGCTCAATCCCTTTAACTTCCGGGCCAGCCGCGGCCTCTCGTTGTTCAATTCGAAACAGCGCTTCGTGGTCAGTTATGACTGGGAGTTGCCCATTCGCAAGTACGAAGGATTTGCCGGCAAGGTACTTGACGACTGGGAGGTCTCCGGCATCACCCAGTTCCAGAGCGGGTTCCCGATCCGTCTCAATACCGAGGACGATACCGAACTGATCAACAGCTTGTTCTTCCTGGGCACAGAAGCCCCCAGTTTGAACGGCCGTCTGCAAATCCTCAATCCCAAGACGAATGGCGGCTTCTACCTCAATTACAACCAGTTCTCCGACCCGCCGCTCGGACAGTTCAACAACGGAACGCAACGCACCATCTGTTGTGGCCCAGGGTTAGAAGATTGGGACTTCTCCGTACACAAAAAAATCTCTCTGACCGAGGCCAAATACTTGCAGTTCCGGGCTGAGATTTTCAATATTTTCAACCGGACGAATTTCTCGAACCCTGACGGCGGTTATTCAGATGGCATTTCAGCGTTCGGCAAAATTACGTCGGCGGGCGATCCGCGGCTGGTGCAGTTTGCATTAAAGTTCTTCTTTTAGAGAGCAGCGATTAGATCCAAAAAAGATTAGACTTAAAGAGGCACCACCAGGCGGTTCGCCGCCCGGCATTCTAATGGCCTGCTAAGAATTGCAAGCCTGACTTACCCCGGAGCAACCTGATGTATCCCGATCTACAAAAAGAACTCTCGACCTTCGAGCGCCGCACGCCGAAATCCGCCGAAGCCCACAAAAAGAATCTCAAACGCATCCCCCTCGGCGTAGCCAGCAACTATCGCCACTACGATCCCTGGCCCATCTTCGTGAAAGAAGCCAGTGGCAGTAAATTCCGCGATCTCGATGGCAATGAATACATCGACTACAACCTAACCTTTGGAGCACTCATGGCCGGACACTGCCATCCCGCCGTGATGAAAGCCGTCGAGAAGCGGCTTTCGACGGGCACCATGTACGGCATGCCGCATGACATGGAATGGGAACTGGCCGAAGAAATCTGCAACCGCTTTCCGGTCGAGATGGTCCGCTTCGGCAACAGCGGTACGGAAGCTACCATGCACGCGATTCGTCTGGCCCGAGCCGCCACTGGCCGCGACAAGATCATCAAGTTCGAAGGCGCTTACCACGGCCTGCACGATTCTGCCCTGGTCAGCGTGAAGCCCCACGCGCCGGAATTCGGAGACATCGACAATCCCACGGCAGTGACCGGCGGCTTGGGCGTACCGAAGTCCGCCATCGCCAACGTCAAGATCGCGACTTTCAACAATCTCGCCACGGTCGAGCGCCGCTTTAACGAGAATCCCGGCGAAATCGCCGCCATCATTCTTGAGCCGATCCTGATGAACGTCGGCCTCTGCATCCCGGAGCCCGGCTTCCTGAAAGGCCTGCGCGACCTCGCCACAAAAAACGGCGCGCTCCTGATCTTCGACGAAGTAAAAACCGGCGCGAAACTCGGCTGGGGTGGCGCAAGCGAATACTTCAACGTCAAACCCGACATGATCTGCCTCGCCAAATCCATTGGCGGAGGTTTCCCGCTGGCCGCCTTCGGTGCGAGTGCATCCGTGATGGACCTCATCTCGCAGCACAAAGTCTTCCACGGCGGAACCTACAACACGAACCCTGTCTCGATGGCCGCAGGACTCGCCACCTTCCGCGACGTCCTCACCCGCGATAACTATGCCAACGTCGATAAGCTCGGCAAAAAACTCGCCGATGGATATCGCAAAACCATCGACAAAGCCGGCCTGCAAGCCTACATCGCACAAGCCGGAGCCAACGGCGCGCTCATGTTGTATCCCAAGGAAATTCGCAACTACCGCGACTGGACCACGATCGATATCGACCTTTGGCGTCACTACTGGTTCGGCATGGTCAACCGTGGCGTGATGGCGCAGCCCTACTGGTGGGATGAACAATGGACGATTTCGGTTCAGCACACCGAAGCGGACATCGACAAGCACCTCGCAGCCTTTGCCGACATCGCCGACTCGTTGGCCAAAGCGCAGCAGGAGCGCATAGGTCAGCCAGTGCTGGCCGCGCACTAAAACGTTGATCAGAGATGCTCATGTGGGGACAGCCACCTCGGCTGTCTCTGCCTGTGAAGCAATAAGAAGTAAGCAGCAGAATAAAACTTTGTCATTCCGAACCCCGGCGAAGCCGGGATGAGGAACCTGCTTTTGGTTTTACTTTGTCCACCACCACCCAACCCGCCACTCAGTCCCACCTGATCCGCGCCCTCGGACGCCGCGATCTTGTCCTTCTCTTTGTAGTCGCAGTCTTTAACCTGAACGTCGTCCCCTCCATCGCGGCCAACGGCGGCGTCACCATCTGGCTCTGGATCATCTCTCTTCTTCTTTTTTTCTGGCCGCAAGGCATCGCCGTAATCGAACTCGCCCATCGCTATCCCGGCGAAGGCGGCGTTTATCTCTGGGCGAAGGAAGTCTTCGGCGACTTCCATGGATTTCTCTCCGGCTGGTGCTACTGGACCAACAACATGCTCTACGTGCCGACCGTGATGCTCTACTTCGTCGGCGTCTCCGTCTTTGCGATGGGCCCAGGCCACGCCGGTCTGGCCGATAACAAAACTTTCGCGATGGCTGCGTCCTTGTTATTGCTTGCGGTCCTTACCATTCTCAATATTGTTGGCCTGGGAGTTGGAAAGTGGCTCAACAACCTCGGCGCGATCGGCACATTTCTCGCTGCGGCCGTCCTCATCGGATTAGGCGCAACCGTGTGGTCGCGCTTCGGAACCACGGTGACCGCAGCCGACTTTCGCATCCCGCACGACCCGTGGTTCGTTCTCAATTCCTTCGGAGTGATCTGCTTCGGGCTCGTGGGGCTCGAACTCGCATCGGTGATGGGAGACGAGATTAAAGATCCGCAAAAAACCTTACCCGGCGCTGTCGCTTGGGGCGGCGTACTATCTGGCGCACTCTACATCGGCGCAACTTTGACTCTGCTGGTTGCGATCGGCAAGAACGACATCAGTGTTCTTCAGGGAATCGTACAGGCTGTCAGCCACATGGCTGGCAAAGTCGGCGTAGCCTGGATCATCACACCGTTCGCGCTGATGCTGAGCCTTTCCATCGCCGGCATCGGCTCGGCATGGATGGGCGGCTCGGCGCGAATTCCATTCGTGGCGGGCTTGGATTCTTATATGCCGTCGTGGTTGGGAAGCGTGCATCCTAAATACAAGACTCCCTACGCGGCGCTGATCGTGCAGGCCGTGGTCTCTCTTATATTGATCGTCATCAATTTCTATGCGTCCGGCGGCGTACAGGAAACGTTCCAGACGATGCTCTCTCTCGCCGTGGTCCTGCAATTAGTTCCGTTCCTATATGTGTTCGCCGCGCTATTGCGATTTGCTCGCGAGAAAGATCTCAGCGATGGGCGTTACGGCCGCGCAACACTGATGTTTGCGGGAACGTCTGGATTGGTGACGACGTTTCTAGGAATCGTGCTGGCATTCTTTCCCGCCAAGCAGATCACTTCCGTGTGGAAGTATGAAGCGAAGATGTTCGGATTTACGTTGTTCTTTCTGGCGCTCGCCGCATTTTTCTTCTTTGTTTACGGCCGCCACAAAGCGCCGCAACAAATTCTTGTGGGGACGGCCGTTCCGGCGGGCGACGCTCCCCGCTGATCGGGAAGGGCACGACTTTAGTCGTGCCGTTAGGCGACTAGTAATTTGGGGCTTAAGCCCCTGAGGTAACAGGAGGTCGAAACCAAATGCCCGGCGGAATCAAAACAGAAGTTCAGACGTATCAGATGTATATCAACGGCGAATGGGTCGCGAGCAAATCTGCCAAGACGTTTCCCGTCTACGATCCCTCCACGGAAGAAGTAATTGCCCAGGTTCCCGATGCCGGCCCAGATGACGTCAACCGCGCCGTGGCCGCAGCCAAAGCCGCGTTTGAAGATGGCCCATGGGCAAGCACCACCGCACAGGAGCGCGGACGTGTCCTCTTCCGTCTCTCAGAAAAAATCCGCGCCAACGCCGCATCTCTCGCCGAACTCGAATGCCGGAATACCGGCAAGCCCATCGTCGAAGCCGAATTCGATATCAACGACGCCGCTACCTGCTTCGAATACTACGGTGGCTTGGCCACCAAAGTGGTCGGCTACGTGAATCCAGTTCCCGACAATGCCATGTCGCTCACACTCAAAGAACCAGTCGGCGTTGCCGGACAAATCATTCCCTGGAATTACCCGCTTCTCATGGCCGCGTGGAAATTAGCTCCCGCCATCGCCGCAGGATGCACCTGCGTCCTCAAGCCAGCCGAACAAACTCCGCTCACCGCGCTTGAATTCGCCAATTACTTTGCCGACTGCGGCTTGCCACCCGGCGTAGTCAACATCGTCACCGGTTTCGGGGAAACCTGCGGCGCGCCGCTCGTCCAGCATCCCGACGTAAACAAAATCGCCTTCACTGGTAGCGCGGCTGTGGGAAAAATCATCGTCAAACAGGCTGCTGACACTGTTAAGCGCGTCACCCTCGAACTTGGCGGCAAATCGCCCAATATCTTCTTCGCTGATGCTGATTTCGAAGCTGCCATCGACGGAGCGCTCTTCGGAGTCTTTATCAACCAGGGCGAAGTCTGCTCCGCGGGCAGCCGCATTCTCGTCCAAAAATCGATTTACAAAAAGTTCGTCGAAGCCATGACCGAGAAAGCAAAAAAGATCAAGCTCGGCCCTCCTCTCGATCGCGAAACCAAGATGGGCCCGCTGGTCAGCAAAGAGCAATACGACCGCGTCAACGAATACATCGAGATCGGCAAGAAAGAAGCGAAGCTCACATCCGGCGGCGGACGTCCAGAAAAGATCGGCAAGGGATATTACGTTCAGCCCACAATTTTTGCTGATGTAACCAACTCCGCCCGCATCGCCCGCGAAGAAATTTTCGGCCCCGTCGCCGCTGTAATTCCGTTCGATGATGAAAAGGACGCGCTAAAAATCGCCAACGATTCTCCCTACGGGCTTGCCGCTGCCGTCTGGACTCGCGACATCTTCAAAGCTATGCGAGCCGTGAAAGCTCTACGCGCAGGCGTTGTCTGGGTGAATCACATGCAACCAACGTATGTCGAAGCTCCCTGGGGTGGCTACAAGCAATCCGGCTTCGGCCGCGAACTGGGGCCGTGGGGCATCGAAGAGTATTTGGAAACGAAACAGGTTTACATCAATCTGAACGAAGCGCCCATCGGCTGGTACTGAGAAGCAGTGGTCAGTGATCGTGGCTCGTCATCATGCTATGAGGAAACTTTTCATCTTTGTCATCCTGAGCGAGGAGTGGCCGAGCGAAGCGAAGGCCAACCGCAGTCGAAGGATCCCTGCGTTCTTCTCAGCGCAATTGCCGCGTCGAGGAATTTAACGAGTACCTAACACGAGTATCTAATATGTCTACAATCCAACTACGCACATCAATCCCCGGCCCACGCTCTCGCGAACTAATGCGCCGCAGCGACGCCGCCGTAGTCCGCGGCGCATATCACGCCACGCCAATCTTCGTGAACAAAGCCGAAGACGCGGTCATCGAAGATGTCGACGGCAACCGCCTCATCGACTTCGCCGGCGGCATCGGCTGCCTCAATACCGGGCACCGCAATCCGCGCGTCATCGAAGCCATCCGCCGCCAGCTCGATCGCTTCCTGCACACCAGCTTCAACGTGCTTTCCTACGAAAGCTACGTCACGTTGGCCGAGCGCCTCAATGCCATCACTCCCGGAAAATTTGCCAAGAAGACTTTGCTCGTGAACACCGGTGCCGAGGCGACCGAAAATGCTATCAAGATCGCCCGCGCCTACACTAAACGCCCCGCCATCATCGCCTTCGAAGACGCTTTCCACGGCCGCACTTACATGGCGATGGCACTCACCAGCAAAACGCACCCTTATAAGGCAGGGTTCGAGCCATTCCCCGGTGAGGTTTATCGCATCCCCTTCGCCTATTGCTATCGCTGCGCGTACTCGCTGCAATATCCATCGTGCGAAGTTCATTGCGCGCGCCAACTCGAAGACTCATTCAAGCGCGTAGTCGCCGCTGAAACCGTAGCGGCTGTCATCGTCGAGCCGGTCATGGGCGAAGGCGGCTTTATCACTCCGCCGCCAGAATTTTTTCCCACCCTCACAGAAATCTGCCGCAAGCACGGCATCCTTGTGATCGCCGATGAAGTGCAAACCGGTTTCGCTCGCACGGGAGCATTGTTTGCTTCGGAACGCCTCGGCCTTGAACCCGATCTAGTCACCATGGCGAAATCACTCAGCGGAGGCCTGCCCTTGGCTGCCGTCACCGGCCGCGCCGAAATTATGGACACCACTGGCCCGGGAACTCTGGGCGGAACTTTTAGCGGAAATCCGGCGGCCTGCGAAGCTGCGTTAGCCGTGCTCGACGTCATCGAATCCGAAAATCTTTGCGCCCGCGCCAACCATCTCGGAGAAATCTTTCGTCGCCGTGCGTCCGAGTGGCAAAAGCGTTGGGACCTCATCGGAGAAATTCGTGGCCTGGGCGCGATGCAAGCCGTCGAACTCGTGCGCTCGCGTGAAACGCGCGAGCCGGCCGACGAAGAGACGAAGCAAATCGCCCAATTCTGTTACGAGCACGGCTTGGTCATCATGACGGCGGGTTCCTACGGCAATGTGATTCGCCTGCTGGCGCCGCTCGTTATCACCGACGACCAAATGAACGAAGGCCTCGACGTGCTCGAATCCGCACTAGCCACAGTCTGTGACAAAAAAGGCGCAGTAGCGCAGTTGGTGTAAAAAATATTGTCATCCTGAGCGAAGGTTGTGCGAGCAAAGCGAAGCACAACCGCAGTCGAAGGATTCCTGTGAGCGTATATGATCGATGATATGGGTAAGTATTTTCACGATGAATATCCGCACTCTTCGCGATAGCAAAAGGTATTCAAGAACATGACCGTCGCAGCTCCTCCCGCCCTCCGCCTGACCAACTACATCAACGGCCAATGGACCAACTCTCAAACCGACGAATGGCGCGACGTAATCAATCCCGCCACCGGCGAAGTTCTAGCGCAAGTCCCGCTAGCTGACGCGAATGAAGTTAACAAGGCCGTCGAAGCCGCCGCCGCGGCCTCCCCCGAATGGCGGCGCACGCCACCGGAAGACCGCATCCAGCCGCTGTTCAAGCTGAAGATGCTGCTCGAAGACCACATCGACGACATCGCCCGCATCATCACGCAGGAAAACGGCAAGACGCTCGCCGAAGCCAAAGCGGAGATGCGCCGCGCCATCGAGAACGTAGAAGTAGCCTGCGGCATCCCGATGATGATGCAGGGTTACAACCTGGAAGACGTCGCCCGCGGCATCGACGAAATGATGATCCGCCAGCCGCTCGGCGTCGTCGCCGCCATCACGCCATTCAATTTCCCGGGCATGATTCCGTTCTGGTTTCTGCCGTACGCCATCGCCACCGGCAACACGCTCGTGCTCAAACCCTCCGAGCGTGTGCCGCTCACCATGCGCTACGCCTGCGAGTTAATCGAAAAAACTGGATTACCCAAAGGAGTTTTAAATCTGATCAATGGCGGCAAAACCGCGGTTGATGCGCTCCTCGATCATCCGAAAGTCAGAGCCATCAGCTTTGTCGGTTCAACTCCGATCGCGAAATATGTTTATGCGCGCGCCGCAGCGAACGGCAAACGCGCGCAGTGCCAGGGCGGAGCGAAAAATCACGTCATCGTTCTTCCCGATGCCGACATGGCCATGGCCACACAAATCATCTGCGACAGCGCTTTCGGCTGCGCCGGCCAGCGCTGCCTGGCCGTTTCGGTTGCTGTAACCATCGGCGAAGCGCAGAAAACTTTCCGCGATTCAATCGCCGATGCAGCCAGCAAACTCAAGGTCGGCAACGGACTGGACAAAGACATTCAAATGGGACCGGTGATCACGCCGCAAAGCAAAGAGCGCGTCGAATCGTTGATCGCTCTCGGCGAAAAGCAAGGCGCAAAAGTACTGCTCGATGGCCGCAATGCAAAAATAGCGAAACACGAATCCGGCAACTTTGTGAATCCAACCATCTTGGACAATGTTCCCGCAACCAGCGAACTCGCCGATACAGAAATCTTTGGCCCGGTCCTGAGCCTGGTTCACGCCGACAACATGGACGATGCGCTCGCCTTCCTCGAACGCAGCGCCTACGGCAACCAGGCATCTTTATTTACCTCCAGCGGTTCGGCCGCGCGCCGCTTCCGCTACGAAGCGCCTGCGGGCAACATCGGCATCAACATCGGAGTCGCCGCCCCCATGGCCTACTTCCCGTTCAGCGGATGGAAGAACAGCTTCTTCGGTGATCTCCACGGCCAGGGCCGCGACGCCATCGAGTTCTATACCGACAAGAAAGTAGTAGTCGAACGCTGGGCCAAAGAGCACAGCCGGAAATTCTGAAACCATTTAGTAATTGGGTAATTTAGTAATTTAAAGGCCATCCGATATTGCGCTCGGTTTTAAATTACAAAATTACAAAATTACCCAATTACCAAATCATCTGCGATGGCCTCGCACGCAAAACTGAGGATTCCATGACCACAACTCTCACCACTCCCACCATGTCCGGCAAAGAAATCGTCGATCTCTCGCGTAAGTTCACGCTCTACGAATGGTCCGCGCAGTCGAAGGTCGATCCCATTCCTGTCGCCAGCGCCAAGGGGATTTATTTCTACACGCCGGAAGGGAAGCGCTTCATCGACTTCAACAGCCAGCTCATGTCCGTCAACATCGGACACGGCGATGAGCGCGTCATCAACGCCATTAAAGAGCAAGTGGAAACGCTGGCCTATGCGAATCCATTCATGGCGACCGAAGTCCGCGCGCGGCTGGGCGCGAAGCTCGCCGAAATCACTCCCGGCGATATCGACACCTTCTTCTTCACGAACGGCGGCGCCGATGCCAACGAAAATGCCATCAAGCTCGCCCGCTTCTTCACCGGACGCCACAAGATCCTCGCGCGCTATCGCTCCTATCACGGCGCGACCGCGGGCGCGATGAGCCTTACCGGCGATCCCCGCCGATGGGCAGCCGAACCTGGCATTCCGGGCGTGGTGCATGTGCTCGATCCGTATCACGGTATCGAGCGCGGATGGGAATCCGCCGAATCCTCGCTCGCCATGATCGAAGAAACCATTCAGCTCGAAGGCCCACACACCATCGCTGCGTTCATCCTCGAACCCGTGACTGGAACCAACGGTATTCTCGTTCCACCCGACGGATATCTCGAAGGCGTGCGCAAACTCTGCGACAAGTACGGCATTGTCATGATCGCCGACGAAGTTATGTCTGGCTTTGGACGAACTGGCGCGTGGTTTGCCGTCGATCACTGGAAGGTTGTTCCCGATCTGCTGTGCATGGCCAAGGGACTGACTTCCAGCTATCTTCCGCTCGGCGCAGTTGGTATGCGTCACCATATTGCGCAGCACTTCCAGGACAAAGTTTTTTACGGCGGGCTCACTTACAACAGCCATCCCATGGGCTGCGCGGCGGCGCTGGCTACGATTCGCGTGTATGAAGAAGATAAGCTGATCGACAACGCGAAAAAAATGGGCGCGATCATGAAGCAGCTTCTCGCCGACCTGCAAGCCAAACATCCGTCCGTTGGCGCTGTGCGGTCGATTGGACTTTTCGGCATCGTCGAACTGATTCGCAACCGCAAAACCCGCCAGCCCATGGCTCCGTTCAACGGCACCTCCGACGAAATGGCCGCACTCGGCCGCTTCTTCCGCGAACAGGGACTCTACACCTTCGTCCGCTGGCACACTTTCTTCACCAACCCACCGCTGTGCATTAACGAGCAGCAGTTGCGCGAGGCGTTTGCGATTATTGATCGCGGGCTGGAGATTACGGATAAAGCTGTCAGCGGCTAGCTCTCGGCTCTCAGCTGTCAGTACGGCGTTCGAGTTCGGCTCTCTCGGCTTCCTGCACGGAGGCGGCTCGTTACCTTTTCGTTATGGGGGACTCCCTACCCCCATCGATATGTAGGAATCAGCATGTTGGCGCGAAAACCCCGCTAGATCCGAAGTTCTAAAAGGCTTAGAGGCCATAATCTAGACAACGTTGGGCTTAGCCGGTGCCGATGGGCGGCGAATTGTGGTGCGTACTGCCTCCGCTCACAGGATCGGGGGTTGAGGCTGTGGATGGCAAGGTCAGATGTCACAAATCGTCAGATGCGCGCAAGAAATTGCCCAAGGTCGGTAGCCTCAATCTCAGCACGTTCTGTTGTTCGGGCTATCTTCCAGTTCTCTGTCTTCGGCCAGACGGTGAGTCCTTTCCGGCCCTGAAATGGCGTCAGTGCGTGGTATGTAGCCCCTAGCGCGGCCTTGATCGCGCGATCTGAGAAGTAGTTTTCAATCGCACGGTGTTCGATAACGAGGCAGTCGATTTGTAGGTCTTGACAGTTTTGGACAAACGCGGCTCGGCCCGCTTCGATCTGATCGCCGGCTTGCTGCCTTTCGCTGTCAATGACAGTGAACGTATGTGGGCATATTCTAGTCACCTCCTGGAGTTCCTCGCGTGAATATCGGTTGATAAGGTCAGCCAGGGGAACGACAAGAAACACATGATCCTTGTTGAAAAGTCGGAGAAATTCCACGAACGTCTTTACGCCTGTCCTGCCTTCGACGAGCAACACCTTATGGAATCCGAGTGGCCGATAGCCCTCGTAGTTGAGTTCGCCCAGCAGTTCCGCCAGCCGAGGAGTCTGGTCGATCCTTCTTATCTCGCTTCCTCGATCGCCGGCTGCGACGCTATAAATATCCTCTGCAACCGATCTTGCCAACCCGATGTTGTGGGTAGCGAAGACGACGCCTTCGGAGGCATAGCTGGCTAGCTTCATCATGAATTTGAGCTGTAGCGATGGATGAAGGCTGATCTCCGGTTCGTCGATCAGGATGAAGGACGGCTTCTTGAACGCCGCATTCCCAAGCACAACAATGAACTGGGCGATACCAGAACCCAGCTCCTGCAGTGAGAAGGACCTTCCATCGATGATTAGCTGCAGTGAGTTACGGTTCATCGCTGCCGTGATTTGCAGTTCCTTAAAACCGAAATTACCCTTGATTTCGTTGATCAATCTATAGATTTGTTCCCGGCCTTCCTTCGAGGTTCCCGCCTGAAGGCCATGCCACATATCGATGAAGGGCCTGCCAACATTAATGTCGTAGTAGTTCTGGACAGCCCCTTCGGCCGGAGTTAGGGGGCTGATATGGCGGAACGCCGGTACATAGTACGTGTCGGCGAGCATTTTAAATGCGGAAAGGATGTGCTGAAAGTCTCCGACGGCCTTACCAGTTTGGGAGGATCTCAGGATGAGATCCGTCCAGCGTATCATGCCAGGACGGGAGGCGATCTCAGCTCCACCGTTTGTGAAAAACTTTGCCGTGCACCCGTTTCCACGTCTCTCGATTTGGATAAGGGCCTTGACTACGAGGTCTGGCTCTTGAGAGAGACCATCCAGGCTGATTTCAATCCGGATGTCATCGCGGTTTCCGTTAAAGAATATCTCGTCACGATCCGAAATCTCTGGGGGCAGTTGCATTCCGAGCCGCCCTCCACTCACAACCTGCCCGATGATGTCGCTTCCGGTGGCCATTTGCGCGAAGGCCGGTCTCATTTCGTAAAAGAATTTCAAAAGCGATGACTTTCCGGAGTTGTTTATGCCGATGAAGGCCGAAGATCCCTTTGTGAGCTTCAGCGATGCTGGGTTGCCAGTGGGGAAGCACCGATAGTTTTGTATGGTGAGATTGATATCCATGGCCTTCGGGATTCAGAGAAAGGCCACAGCATTGCCGTGGCCCACATCACAGTCGGGCTCCTTTTTACTATTTAGTGCGAGGAATTGCCAAGCTCTTTCGTGGGGTTTGAGTGGTACGGAGTGGGGATGGGCGATGGGACTGGGGTAGGGATCCTTCGACTACGCCGCGCCTGGGGCGCGGCTTCGCTCTGGATGACAAGATGCACGGTCTTGTGGTGATGACAAAAAGTGGCGGATCTTCTGCTCTTGGCTAATGCTCGTGACTCTATGGATTGCTGTCATGCTTATGACAAAATAGGCTCCTGTCATGCTGAGCGGAGTGGTGAAGGACCGCCAGGTCCTCACTGCGGAGCCGAAGCATCCCTGCCGTCACCCGACTTCATCCACGGATACCACTCCGACGCCAAATCGATCCAGTGGGGATTGCGGCGTTTGAACAGTGCGATTTTCTTGGCGCGCGACCAGCCCTTGAGTTGTTTCTCGCGCGCCAAAGCCTTGTGCACATCATCGTACGACTCCCAATACAACAGGCGAATCACGTCGTAACGCGCGGTGAATCCCTCATAGTGGTGAAATTTGTGCTGGAAGACGCGCTTGTGTAGATTCCCGCTGAAGCCAATGTATAGAGTGCCGGTCAGGCTTCCCAGGATGTAGACGCAATAGTAGCGAGGGTCGCGCACCCAAGGAATAATTGCAAAAATTAAACAGCGCAGGCGTGATGAATGTCACAGTAGGGGAGAATCCATCCGCATTTGGCCCAAAGGCAGGGATGCTTCGACTCCGCCTGAGCGTCGCTTCGCTTTGCTCCGGCTGCGCTCAGCATGACAAAGGGCAAACTGTCATGCAGAGGGCTGAAGCGCTGCGCCACCCAAAGCCGGATACTTGGGAGCTTTAACTTTGGTCCCGGTGCACCGTCTCCATGGAGAAGGCTGGGAGACACACTGCAATGTATTCGGCGCCGCCTTCGTTGGGAGTTGAATAGCTCACCCATTCTCCGGCATGGGCGATTACCGCTTGTCCGGCGGCTACGTCGAGCGTGCCGGATTTGTGTTCCACGCGCAGCGTGCCTTTCAGCACTACCGTGAATTCGTCGAAGGCGGGAGTTTGGCCCGGCTCGACCCATCCTTGAGGGCTGCGCATGTGGGCTACGCTGGTGGAGGTGGTTTGCGAGTTGACGCGTCCGATGTATTCGTCGATGAGCTTGGGTTTGTTGCCGGCGGATTGAATGCGCGTGGGCTGCGGGATGAGAGTTGGCATGTCGGTTCCGCTATGAGTTTAGCGCGGCGGAGAGTTGGAGAGAAACTCCCCGCCGCGTTTGAAGCAAATTCAGGGGCAGGGATGCGGGGTCGGCGGCGTTGCCGGAATACCGGGGATGTGGGTGGACGGCGTGCCGGGCGAGTTGCCGATCGCGGGCGTGCCGGGGATGTCGATATCGGGCGTGCCCGGTGTACCCGGGGTCCAGCAGGTTCCGGGATCTGTGTTGGGCGGCGACGTGAACACGGGGCGCTGCGCGATGGGCTGCTCCGGCATGGGGTGCTGCTCCGATTGGCGAACTGCGTCGGCAATCTGATCCTGCTGCAAGGTGAGCGGATGTTCGAGCACCATTTCGACCGGCGAGCCTACGTCGAGAAAGAAATGATGGGAACTGGTGGCGATTAACAATCCGGCAGCGAACCCAATGCCTCCGCCAATGGCCGCGCCGATCACGGTGTCTTTCCCTTTGTCCGGAGGGCCGGTTATGCTCGCCGTCGAACATCCAAACGATCCAGGCGTGCAGCCGGTCGGGTTACTCGTGGTGAGAGTTGTGCCTTGTGAAGAGGCTGCCGAGTGCCCGATCAGCGCTCCGATGCCCGATCCAGCCAATGGGCCGACGATGGCCGCCGCTATACGGCTACTGCCGGGATCTTTTAATGCGTAGCCTTGATCCGATTGCATGGTGATCGGTCCGGCGACTGGCGCAACGTAGCCGCCGGGAAAATCGATTGCCATGGATTGCAAATAGAGTTCTCCGCGGCTGCCGTTGCGGCCAAACTTGTCGACCTTGCCGTCGATGAGGGTGCCGGCGGGGATGACGACTGCATTGCCGGAGGTAACGGGAGACGTGATTTGCGCATAGATATCGTCCCCGCGATGAATGTAACGGCTCTGGATTGGATGCGTTAGAACCAGGGCTATGTTGGTACCTGCGGGGATCGTTACCGTGGCTGTAGTTGCGGGAATGGCTGCAACGACGTTGCCAGATTGTGCGTCCGGTGCAGGTGGTTGTTGGGCGAGAGAAGGTGACGAAGCTGTTAGTGCGAACGCGAATAGAACGGTTAGCGACCGGCTGATTTTTGTTTTGAGTGGGGTTGAAGAGATGGAGAGACGAAGATTCGGAGACATCGGTGATACCTCCTGGAAAGCTTGCGCTTTCCTCATCTACGGCGCTGGGAGCCGTATTCCCGCTCCCTAGGATTGTATATGCGCGAGAATTTCCTAAGTTTCATAGAGAAGAGTGATAGTTCGAAAAGATGTGCGAAGTTTTGTAAAGGCGCGTAATGCGGCTTGGAAATCCAACGCCGGCAGAGCGAACGTAAAAAAGCTTAGAGCTATTGTGAGGTATTTGCTGTGCGATGAATGCGCGGTTAAGAGTCCTAATTCCGATGGCTCGGTTACAATCTTTGCTTATGTTCTATCGATCGGATAATCGCGCTACGGATCAGTTGCGTGCAGTTTCTATTACTCCGGATTTCATTTCGACGGCGGAAGGATCGGTGCTGATCGAAGTAGGGAACACGCGGGTGATCTGCACCGCGTCGATTGAGGAGACGGTACCGGGGTTCATGCGGAATTCGGGCAAGGGATGGATTTCGAGCGAGTACGCCATGCTGCCGCGCGCGACTTTGACGCGTACGCCGCGGGAAGTGGCGAAGGGCCGGCCGAGCGGGCGCACGCATGAAATTCAGCGATTGATTGGCCGTTCTTTGCGCGCGGTGACCGACTTGGCGCGACTGGGCGAGCGCACCATCTGGATTGATTGCGACGTGATTCAGGCGGATGGTGGAACGCGGACTGCTTCGATCACGGGAGCGTTTGTTGCGCTGGGGCTGGCGTTGCAAAAATTAGTGGAGGCCGGAACGCTGGCTTCGGTTCCGCTAAGGGATTTTGTGGCCGCTATAAGCGTGGGGATCGTGGATGGAGAAGTCCTGCTCGACCTTTGCTATGAAGAAGACTCCCGCGCCGAAGTGGACATGAATTTTGTGATGACGGCTGCGCACAAGATGGTGGAAGTGCAGGCGACCGCAGAGCGGCAAGCCTTCGATGAAGTTCAGTTCGCGAAGATGATGGCTTACGCGCGGCAGGGCGTGAAGGAGTTGATTGCCAAACAGCAGGCGGTGTTGAGCGGGATGACGCTAGGACAGTAAGAGACAGTGCAGCGTCATTTACCTTCCTTCTATCGGCAATGTCCTAATTTCGAGGGCAAAATTTGATCGTGGAGGACGCGAAGGACTTTCGCAGAGGTCGCGAAGAAAAGCACAATCGAAATTAGGACACTACCACTACCTGCCTATCGCTGCAGTGGGGTTAAGGTGGCGCTGGTTTTCTGGGCCGCTACCCACTCGTGAATACGCGTCGATAAAACATCCATCGGCAATGCTCCGGCGCCTAACACTTCGTCGTGAAAGTCACTCAGTTTGAATTTGTCGCCTAGCTGATCTTTGGAATATTGGCGTAGCTTCAGGATTTCCAGTTGGCCGATCTTGTATCCCAGGGCTTGCGCGGGCCAGGCCATGTAGCGGTCGGTTTCGCTTTGCACTTCGGCTTCGTCGATGGCGGAGTGGTCGTGGAAGAAGTCGACTACTTGCTGGCGCGTCCAGTGTTTGTAGTGGAAGCCGGTGTCGACGACCAGGCGGATGGCGCGCAGCATGTCATCCTGCAGGTGGCCGTAGTAGCTGTAGGGGTCCTGAAAAAATCCGACTTCCTTGCCTAAGCGCTCTGAGTACAACGCCCAACCTTCTGAATAGGCAGTGTAGTACTCATTCTGGCGGAAAGGCGGAAGCTGCGGCAGTTCCTGCGCGATGGCGATCTGCAAATGGTGGCCGGGGACGCCTTCGTGGTAGGCCGTAGTTTCAAAGTCGAGGGTCGTGCCCTTTTCATAATTGCTCGTATTGACCATGATATGGCCCGGGCGGGAGCCATCTTGTGCCCCCTGAACGTATTCCGTGGAAGCCTCTTTCTCGCGGAACTGCTCGATTGGCAATATTTGCAGCCGCGCTTTCGGCAACCGTCCGAACATGCTTGGCAATTTCAGATACATCTGGTCGACATATTTCTGATAGAGATCGATAATTTCCTGACGGGAATGGACGTGGACCTTGGGGTTGGTTTCTAACGACGCGCTGAGGCTCTTGATATCTTTGAAGCCCAGTTGATTCGCGACCCCTAACATGCGGGCTTCGATCTCTTTGACCTGGGCCAGACCGATCTGATGAATCTCTTCCGGAGAAAGATTGGTGGTGGTGCTCTCTTTTACGCGGAAAGCGTAGCGCTCGGGACCGTCGGGAAGCGACCAGACGCCAGGTTCGGCGCGGCCTTTGGGGGCGTAATCTTCGCGAACGAATTTTGTGAAGTTGACGTAGGCGGGGAGCACGGATTGTTGAATCGCGGCCAGTCCCTGCTCGCGCAGGCGTTTCTGATCCTCGGCGGAGATGGAGTCGGGAAATTTGGCGAAGGGCTGCGCGAATGGCGAAGAGTCAGGAGTTTTGGTGGCAAGATCGTTGGCCTGCTTGACCACTTTTTCGAGCAGGATGCGCGGCGGCATCAGTCCTTCGGCCATGCCTTTGCGCATTTGGATCACGTTCTCGTCGATCAAACGCGGCATCTGCTTCAGGCGTGAAATGTAGTCTTCGTAATCTTTCACATTTTGAAAGGAGAGAACGCTGACCAGTTGCGGCAGGTCAATATGAACGCCGCCAAACTGCGACACCGGCATTTCCCAGGGCTTGAATTGCGCGCCTTCGATGGCCATGCGAAGATCGCGGACCATCAGCGTTTTGTTGAGCTGCTCCTGCTCGGGGAAGCCGGTAGTGTCGATGGCTTCGAAGCGAGCCAGATATTTTTTACCCTGCTCGAGATCGTCGTCAATGGCTTTCTGGGAGAAGTCGTCGAGTTTGTCGTTCCAGCGTTTATCCCCAAGAACGGAAGCGAAGATTGGGCTGGTGCGCAGGGTGTACTCCCAGCGTTCGGCGAGCAGATCGTTCAAGGCTTTTCGGCGGCCTTCGAGATCGGACTGCGGCGGCGCAGCGAAGACGCTAGAGCAAAGCAAAGATAAGAACAGGGCCGAAAAAAGAAAAGATCGCATGCAAACTCCTTTGGCGTCATTTAGACGAAAGATGCAGGGGAAGGTCAACTGACGGTTGTGGCGGCAGTGTTCTAATTTCGGGAGCAAAACCTTTGCCGCAAAAGTCGCGAAGGATTCGCGGAGATCGCGAAGAAAAGCACTCTCGAAATCAGGACACTACCGCCGCTGCCGATTTTACACCGGGGAGCTATTGCGCCGCTTGCAACTGCGAGCTTAATTGATTGAAGCCGGAAACATCGAAAAAATTCGATAAATCCACGTGACCGGCCAGAGTGTCGCGCTGCTCGCCTTCCACCAGAATTTTCACTCTTAAAATGCCGGGGATGTTGGCGGAAAGTGTCTGAATGAGAGACGCGATGGTGAGTTCTTCAGCCAGCACGCCCGAGCGATGCCCGTCGGCGAAGGCGGCGTTCATGTCGATGACGGCAAGGCCGGGGTCGACGAGGTAGACGCTGCGAACGTCGGAGCCGGGCGGCAGGAGATGGGGCGAAGTCTTATCCAGATAGATAGCGAGAAGCGCGCGCAGGAGTTCCTCAGCGCGTTGCTGGCGGACAGAAGGCAAAGGAATCTGAGCAGATTGAGCGCGGAGGATGCCGAGATCGTCATAGGCCACAAACAATGTGACGCGCTCGGTTGCCCCGGCGACGGGCGCGACGACTGGGCGGGTGTCGACTGCGGTAACCGGAGTGGTAGCGGCGCGGCCGCGCATGCGCCAAGCGTAAACGCTCATGGCCAGCGCGGCGGCAAACAGCACCGAGACCGCAATATAAAAGTGGCGAGGGATCATGGCGCGGCTCCAAGCTGGGAGCGAACGGCTACGATTCCATTGGCTACGGCGCCGGCAATGAGCTGCTCATAATCGGGAGCGAGCAGCGAGGAAACGTCCGAAGATGGCGGGGCAACCTCGACTGCGATGGCCGCGCTGACGACATTATTCAACGGCCGCAGTGGGGCGGTGAGCGTGCGAACGGAAATCTGGTCCTTGCGCAATTCTGCGGCTATGCTGGCGGCGGCAGCCTGGCTGAAGGGCATGTACGAGGACTGAGCGGTTGACCAGGAGTGGAACGGGCCGCGATCTTCGCCATCGGCATAGGGAAGCATGGCCGTGTAGAGCCGAATACCATGGCCGCTGGAAGCGGCATGCAGCGCTACATAAACGGCAGCGTGGGTTGAGTTGGCAAAGAAAGCGCGATCATCGAGCGACAGATTGGCATCGGAATCGCGCAGCACAAGAGTGGAAATTCCCCGGCTTTCCAATTCCTGCCGCAGGCGGCGCGCAAACGCGACGGTGACGTCTTTTTCGGCAAGTGTGGAACTGAGGGCTTCGCCGCGATCCGAGCCGCCGTGGCTGGCATCTATGACGGCAAAATAGCGGCGTGGAGGGGATGGAGTTCCTGATTGGGGCAGAGCAGTCGGAGTATTTTGGGGTGCGGGCACGGGTGCTGGAGGCTTGATGGCTGCCGCTACTGCGGGCTGACCTTTTGCCGGCACGAGTGTGATGGCGCGACCGTCATTGCTAAAGCTCGCCATCAGCGGCACGGTGGTGGTGACGGTGATTTCGGCAGCGCCGTTATTTTCGGAATAAGTTGCCGCAGGAATGGTTTTGCTAGAGAAGGTGAGTATGGGAGATGCCGGCGCGGCGAGCGGTTCGTGGGTGAAGGTGAGATGCAACTTGCCGGGTTCGGCAGCCACCGAAGGATTTACCGGCGCGGTAAAACGG
>Ga0224568_1000023_pt1 | contig 66490 bp, 59 predicted proteins | sample CLU5metagenome_FD_182727 | JGI IMG/M metagenome (GOLD analysis project Ga0224568, IMG submission 182727) | Spruce litter microbial communities from Bohemian Forest, Czech Republic - CLU5 | ecosystem: Environmental > Terrestrial > Plant litter > Unclassified | place: Czech Republic: South... | reverse complement strand
TGGGAATCCAGGCCTGCTCCATGCGAACACCATAGGTTGGAGGAGACGGCGGGTCGGTGGCGAGTGCAGCGGAAGTCGCAAAAAATAAAATCAGGAGGCCGAATAAGAAAGTATGGAATGAATGGGGGACGAGTTTGGTCAATGTGTCTTCCCAGAAGACTACGTTACGATTTGACTCCCGCCGCATTGTAATCCGAGTGCTAGTGGAATTCTCGCGTCATTCATCTCGTGTCATCAATCGACAATCAGGCGCTTGGCGATCATGCAGTATAAATCGATGGCTTCGGCAAGTTGTTGCTTCTCGATGAATTCACCTTCAGTATGAGCCACGTGAATCGACCCTGGCCCGATGAGCAGCGGTTCACCCCAGTTGGTCAGCTTGGGAATATCAGTGGTGAAGGCGGCGATCATCGTGGGCAGACCGTCGACGGTGCGTAAGCGAAGAAAGGGAAGTTCCAGGGGAAACTCAACTTTTACCTGCTTGCCGGCGGTTTCCAGAATTTGCTGCCTCAAATCTTTCGACGTACCTATGAGCCGATAGAGTAAATCGGCATGAGCGTAGTCGGGAATTACATTAGGGGCGCGGCCGCCTTCTATCAACCCAATGTTTAAAGTGCATGGACCAATTTGCGGATTGGAAGGTAGCGGCATCGCTCGCAATCGCGTGAGTGCGGCAAGAAGTTTATCGATGGCAGAGTCGCCGAGTTCCGGATAAGCGGAATGCGCCATGCGTCCGGAAGCCGTTACTTCTGCGCGCAGAGTTCCCTTCGAGGCGAGCGCGATGTGGTTTTCGGTGGGCTCTCCGTTTACCAGATACTTGCATCCATGTGTGGGCTGGCTTGCGGCGTATTCATTGGCGATCTTGGCGCCCAGGCTGTCGCGCTCTTCGCCGGCGACGAATAGTAGGCCGACATGAATTCCGTCGCGGCGCAGGCGCTCGGAAGCGGCAATTTGCGCTGCGATGATTCCTTTCGCATCGCAGGAACCGCGGCCGTAGATGCGTGTGGTGTCTTCAGAAGACGGAATAAATGGTGGGACCGTATCCATGTGCGTGGAAAAAACTATTTCAGGGCTCGGCTGTTCGGGCGAGGTTGCGTAGAGGTTGAAACGGTCGCCTTCCACCGGCATTTTCAGCGTGCGGTAACCGATGCGGTTGAGTTCTCCGTAGAGATAGTTGCCGACGGCGGCCTCATTGCCGGAGATGGATTCGATGTCGATGAGTTGGCGGGTAAGCGTGATTGCGTCCATATAAAGAAGAATAAACTACAACGACTTTGGCTCAACCCTGCGAGCTGCGCGATCATGTAATCTAAATCACGTGATGGCGCAGAATTCCACCATTCGATCGTTGTTCCTGGAAGGCCCAGCCGGCAGGCTTGAGGCGTTGCTGAATGCAGGCGCGGAAAATGCAACCCATGCGGCCTTGATTTGCCATCCGCATCCGCTGTTTGGGGGAACGCTGCACAATAAGGTTGTGTTTCACACCATGAAGGCGTTGAACAGCTTTGGTTTTCCCGCGTTGCGCTTTAATTTTCGCGGAACTGGGTTGAGTCACGGCGAGCACGATAATGGCGCGGGAGAAGTGGAAGATGTTCTCACCGCGCTCGACTGGCTCGATACGGAATTTCATCTGCCGATTGTGTTTGCGGGATTTTCTTTTGGCGCAGCCGTTGGTTTGCGGGCTGCGGCACCGGACGCGCGAGTGAAGGCATTGATTGGAGTGGGAACGCCGGTGGCTCCTGTGGCTGCGGATAAAGAAGAGCCACGCGTGTACACGTTCGAGTTTCTGCACGAATGCGTGAAGCCAAAGTTATTTGTGAGCGGTGCGCGAGATCAGTTTGGTCCTCGAGAGAATTTGGAAGAGTTGGTGGCTTCTGTGCCGGAGCCGAAAAAACTTGTGGTGATTGAAGGAGCGGATCATTTCTTCGAAGGACGCTTGCGCGAAATGCGGGAAGCGATTGAGAGTTGGGTAAAGGAAACGATTTAATCGCTGGGACTCGTGCAAATCTCCATATATGGATACTGAACTGTTTCGCCAAATGCGCGATACCGCACGGGAGATTTTTCGTAACGCGCTGGCGGAGTCATCGATTGCGAAAACTTTTGCGCGGCATGTGCATTGTGAGCGCGGAGTGCTGCGTGTTTGTGATGACCTTTACGATCTCCAGGCTTATTCACGAGTTCTCGTCATCTCCATCGGCAAGGCTGGGAACACGATGGTTGAGGCTTTGGTGGAACAGGCAGGAGCGTCCGCACTCGAAGGCATCGTGGCCAGTTCGGTCGAACCCTCTACGCAGGTGCGAGGCTTTCGTTATTTTCATGGCGGACATCCGCTGCCGAACGCCGAATCGGTTCACGCCGCTGACGCGATTCTGAAGGCGCTCAACGCCCAGACCGCGGCTTCGCTGGTGATTTTTATGTTGAGCGGCGGCGGATCGTCGATCGTCGAAAAACCGATCGACAATGAGATTTCGCTCGATGATTTGATCGCTACCTATCGCGCTCTTGTGCATTCAGGTGCTCCCATTGCTGAAATTAACGCGATTCGCAAGCATCTTTCCGCGGTGAAAGGCGGACGTCTGGCACAGGCGGCCTTTCCGGCGCAGCAGGTTTCGTTGCTCGTTTCTGATGTACCAGACAACATGCTTGACGCTTTAGCATCCGGGCCGACGATGCCCGATTCCACCAGTACGGAAGATTGTTATCGCATTTCAGAAAAACATGGATTGCTGCCACAGCTTCCGCATTCCACGCGCGAACTGTTCGAGCGGCATGCGCTCGACGAGACCCCGAAATCGGACGATCAATCGTTTCATCGCTCGCGCTGGTGGCCGGTGCTTTCAAATCAGACCGCGATCGAGCAGGCGAGCGTAGCCGCTGAGCGTGCTGGTTTCACGGTATATGTGGATAACTCTTGTGACGATTGGAACTATGAACGTGCGGCAGCGTATTTGCTGAAAAGGTTACGCGAATTAAGAAACGACAACGAACGCGTGTGCCTGATCTCCGGCGGGGAAGTGACGGTGAAAGTTATCAACGGCGGTGTCGGCGGACGCAATCAGCAATTTGCGCTGGCGTGTGCGGAGAAGATTGCGGGGGAAAACATCGCGGTACTCAGCGCGGGAACGGACGGCGTCGATGGAAATAGTCGGGCGGCGGGAGCGGTAGTTGATGGAACCACAATGAAGCAAGCGCAGGCGAAAGGGCTCAATGCTGGAGCAGCGCTCCAGAAATTCGATGCTTATCCATTCTTCATCTCGCTCGGCGATGCTCTCGAAACCGGGCCCACGGGGAACAACTTGCGCGACCTGAGGATTCTGTTGGCGTGGCATTCCCGGCAGAGCTAAGAGTGCCGCCTTCGTTGCTACTGCTTAACCAGTTTGACTCGGCCCACGAATGCCTCGGCATTAAGCACTACCAACTTAGTTAGTGCGAGGGAAAGTGGAGTCTATTTGCCTGACTCTCAAGCCGCTTCACTTTTCACCTGCACTCCTGCCCACTTTTCCAACAGCGTAAGCGTCGCGGCGTAATCAAGGTCGCTATGGCCGTCTTCAGTGGCCATAGAGTAAATCTCTTCCACGGTTTCGATCCCCGGCAGCTTTACTCGCGCTTCTTTGGCGGCGTCCAGCGCCAGCAGAATATCTTTGTGCATTAAGCGCAGAGGAAAGTTCGGTGTGAAGTCGCGCTGCAGAATGAACGGCGCTTTGTATTCCACTACGCCAGAGCGGACCATCGTCGCTTCGATCAGCGAAACAAGCTGTTTCGCGTCCACGCCCAGTTTTGTGGCGAGAGTTAAAGCTTCGGCGAAGCCTTCGAAGATCATTGCAATTTGCAGGTTCATGGCCAGCTTGGTTGCCTGACCCTTACTGGTTTCGCCCATGCGGAAAATTTTCTTGCCCATGGCGGCGAATAACGGGCCAAGGCGATCAATGACGCCGGGATCGCCTCCCACCATGAAAATCAGAGTTCCGTTAGCGGCGCCGATTTTTGATCCGGTCATGGGAGCGTCTACGTAGGCAGCGCCTTTGGCTCGGACGCGCTCGGCAAACTTTACGGTCGCAGAGGGCGAGATGGTGCTGGAGTCGGCGATGATCATGCCTTCGGTGAGAGATTGCTCAACCCCATCCGGACCGAACAATACTTTTTCGACGGCAGCGGTGTCGGAGACGCATAGCCAAACGACCTCGGCTCCATTGGCGGCTGCGGCGGGGGTGGGTGCTACGCCCGCGCCCTCGACCAGTTTGCCCGGCGTACGATTCCAAACTGTGACTTCATGGCCAGCTTTGGCCAAATTGCCGGCCATGGCGTGCCCCATGATTCCGAGACCTAAAAAAGCAACTCGCATTCTCTACCTTTCTTACTCGAACCTGATTTCGATTAAATATGACGGGCGCAACCAAGGTCAAGCCAACCTTGAAAATTGGCTACTTCTTTGTTTTCAGCGAAGAGGGAGCAGATGTGCACTCGGGAATCCCGTGCCCGTATGCAGAAATCTTCACATCGACACTGCTGCAACTATCAAGTATAGTTCCGCTAACGATCTCCATTGAATCTTGTGAAATCTGCTTGCGCTTCCGTCCCCTGCAAAACTTGAAACCCAGAAAAACAAAGGGAAAAATTCCAAATGAAAAAAATAACGATCCCAGTTAGTCACGGTGATAAAACATATTCTTTTTTCGCCATTCTTCCGATGCTTGCGCTGGCACTCTCTTTGCAAAGCCAGGCGCAACTGGAGAGGCTTAGTGTCGATAACCTGACGAATACCGATAGCGTGCACAAGACGGAAGTAGAGCCGGACTCGTTCGCATGGGGCAATACGATTGTCAGCGCGTTTCATGTGGCAAGGCGGCCGGGATCGATTGGCTGGGGCAGCGGCGACGTAGGTTTTGCCACGTCTACGAACGGCGGCGTGACCTGGCAACACGGAGATTTGCCCGGGCTGACCGTGAACTATAAAGGCGGAACCTATGGCGCGGCCGCCGATCCTTCTGTTGCCTACGATGCGAAACACGCGACGTGGATGATCTCAACACTCCCGTTGGTTGGTCTTAAAGACGGCGGAGAATTTATCGGCGACGTGGCCGTGAGCCTTTCGTCGGACGGATTGCACTGGGGAAATCTCATCAACATCGATAAGACGCATCTTGACGATAAAAATTGGAGCGTGTGCGACAACACGCCGTCGAGTCTTCACTATGGAAATTGTTATACCGAGTGGGATCAGGCATTCGGTACTGGAGATGTTTTGATGAGCGTATCGAGCGATGGCGGGAAGACCTGGAGCGCCGGGTTGCCTTCTTCGGATCACGCGGGCGGACTCGGCGGCGAGCCTCTGGTGCAGCCGAATGGAACTGTGATTGTGCCCTTTGAAGGCGGCGGGATCGACGTGTTCAGTTCTACCACCGGAGGCACAAGCTGGGGCAAGAGCCAGCAGATCGCGACCATTGACAGTCATCTCGACGCGGGTGGAATACGAAATCCGAATCTTCCCGGGGCCGCGATTGATGGAGCGGGAAAAGTATTTGTGGTGTGGTCGGATTGCCGCTTCCGCAAGGGATGCGCGTCCAACGATATCGTCATGAGCTCTTCCACCAACGGCACGACATGGAGCGCTGTGACCCGCATTCCAATCGATGCGACGACCACTACGGTCGATCACTTCCTGCCGGGAATCGGTATTGATCCGGCAACTTCAGGAAGTACCGCGCACATGACGATTGTTTATTACTACTATCCAGTGTCCAATTGCAGCGCGAGCACCTGCCAGTTGGAAGTAGGATTTGTTACCTCTTCCGACGGCGGCGCAACCTGGACGGCGGGAACCAAACTAGCTGGCCCTATGAAGCTGGCGTGGCTGCCGGTTTCCGACGACGGACCGATGGTCGCAGATTATATTGGCGTTTCGTATGTAAACGGCAATCCGTTTGGAGTGTTTGCCGTGGCACAGGCGCCGAGTGGAAGCACGCTGGCGGAGTCGATGTATACGACGAAGTCGCCACTTCCGGCCGCGGGCAGCGCTGAGCGGTTTAGCGGTGCCGCAGATCAGCCGGTGCGAAATGCGAAGTCTGACCATGCGATGCACTTCTATTACGATGATGAGGGTAAGAAGGAAATTCCACGTTCGCGGTGGATCACCAATACTTCGGTGCAATAGGAGCAAGCTAAACGCGAAGATTCCTCGCTGCTTTAAAGGATCCTTTGCATAGATAGAATGAGAAGCAAAATTTAGCCGTCAGCTTACTAAGCTGACGGCTTTATTTATATTTTCTAATTTCCACACTCATCTACGGACAAATCAAAATCCGTGTGGGAACCGCAGAAATTACGGTCTTTCCCTAATAGCTAAACTACAATGGACCGAGCAAGCTTAAATTGTCATCCAACTAAGTAGGCAAACGCAGGGATGATCAAGGCAACGCTCCGCAATCCGGCTCTCCGCAGGCGCGCTTCGCAATTTGGTCGATTGGTGCGCCATTCCGCTGTAACTCCACTTTGCGGCGAAACTCATAAGCCGCGTCTGGTTTCCAATGGCGAGATGGGAGTGACTTTCATCGGCCATTCCAGCTTTTTCGTGCAGATTGGCGGCAAGAGTGTGATGATCGATCCCAACTTTGCTCGCTGGCTGTTTGTGCTGAAGCGTTTGCGGCGGCCGGGTTTAAGAGTGCGCGATCTGCCGGCGATTGATCTTGTGTTGGTAACTCATGCTCACTTCGATCATCTGCACCGGCCATCGTTGCGCGCGATTGTGCAGAACAATTTACGCACGCGCGGAGTCGCACCGGCAATTATCATCCCCAGCCATGTCACGGATTTGATTTCCGACCTGGGATTTTCCGAGATCATCGAGCTGGATTGGTGGAAGAGTTCACGCCACGGCAGTTTGTCGGTAACCCACGTTCCTTCACGGCATGGGGGCGCGCGCATTCTCAAGGATTCGCATCGCGGCTACGGCGGTTACGTGTTGCAAGCGGGAAAGCGTTCGATTTATCACGCGGGTGATACCGCGTATTTCCCGGGATTCCGGGAAATCGGACGGCGCTTGTCACCGGAGTTGGCCTTGCTTCCAATCGGCGCCTACAATCCATCAACTTTTCGCAATGTTCACGCCGATCCGGCGGATGCAACCCGCGCTTTTCTCGACCTGAATTCCCGCTGGATGGTGCCCATGCATTACGGTACTTTTCGCCTGACTCATGAACCTGTAGACGAGCCGCTGCAATTGCTGGAACAGGAAGCGCGGGAGAATGGAATCGAGGATCGTGTAGTAGTGCTGAAAGAGGGCGTTACCAGATTCTTCTAATTTCCGCGTGAATTGTAACCCTTCGTTGACATACACTCCGCGCCTTTTGGTGTAAGCTCTTTTCCGTTAAATTCCAGCCATGGGAGGGCAATATGTCCGTTCAATCTGTTCCTCAGGGATATCACACACTCACACCGTATATGACTTGCAAGGACGCCGCTCGGGCGATCGAGTTCTACAAACAGGCGTTTGGCGCCGTAGAAAAAGGCGTCATGAAAGGTCCGGATGGCAAGGTAATGCACGCCGAATTGTCCATCGGCGATTCGATCTTCATGCTGGCCGATGAGTTCCCTGAATATGGATCGCTCTCGCCGCAATCGACCGGCGGGGCTGGCATGGGGCTGCATATCTATATTGAGGACGTAGATTCGGCTTTTGACCGCGCGGTGCAGGCCGGCGCACAGGTAGAGATGCCGGTGGCTGACATGTTCTGGGGCGACCGCTATGGGAAGGTGGCGGATCCGTTTGGCCACAAGTGGTCGATTGGAACGCACAAGCGCGATGTCTCGATGCAAGAGATGGAAGAAGCAATGAAACAGATGCCGAAAAGCGCATAGGAAACATCAAGGATTTAACGTTTTATAGCGAAGGGCGTGGCGTCGGCCGCGCCCTTTTTGTGCTAGTACCTCCGTAATGCCGCCGATACCGCTATTACACAAGTATTACAGTGTATTGTCCTTGCTCTTGATAACGTAGACGTAGTAGGAAAGTGCAACCAGCCAATGGGGACTGCTCGAGATATGGAACTGGAAAGCCTGGAAAAACGGCAAGCCGCAAGAAATGAAGTGAATTGGGTTACAGCGATTTTCATGACGTTATTTCACGTGGGGGCCATCGCTGCGCTCTTCTTCTTTACCTGGAAAGCCCTTTTTGTCGCCATGTTTCTGTGGTGGGTTTCCGGCAGCCTGGGCATCGGCATGAGCTATCATCGCCTGCTCACGCACCGCGGCTACAAAACTCCGAAGTGGGTCGAGTATTTCCTCACCGTCTGCGCCACGCTGGCGCTTGAGGGTGGGCCGATTTTCTGGGTAGCCACGCACCGGATTCACCATCAATACTCCGATGAGGATGGCGATCCGCATTCGCCCATCGACGGTAAATGGTGGGCCCACATGGGCTGGATTCTCATGGGCAAGTCGATGCATCACGACACAACAACATTGGCTCGTTATGTTCCCGATCTTGCCAAGGATAAATTTCACGTCTGGATCACGAAGTATCACTACGTACCCATGATTGTGCTGGGTGTCATATTGTTCGCCATCGGCGGACTTCCATTTCTGATGTGGGGCATCTTCATGCGCACCGTGGTCGGTTTGCACGCTACCTGGCTCGTCAATTCGGCTACGCACTCCTGGGGCACGCGTCGTTTTACCACGCGCGATCTTTCCACCAACAGCTGGTGGGTGGCTTTGCTGACCTTCGGCGAAGGCTGGCACAACAATCACCACGCCCATCCCACTGCGGCACAGCACGGCTTTACCTGGTATGAGGTCGACGTGAACTGGTACGGCATTTGGACGCTCAAGACGCTGGGCTTGGCCTGGGACATTAAGCGGGTAAAGCTGGCTGATCTGGAAAAAGGTTTGGTGGCTGCGCCGAATGGACAGTTGGTGACTGCGGCTTTGCCCGATGCAGTGGCCGCGGGCGATTAAGGCGCCAGCCTTAGCAAGCGATCCTGATCGAGCGTGAAGGGACGGGGCTACACTTCGACACCCTGCTCCCTGAGAAAAATGGCCAGCCGGCTCACGGGCAGCGCGGTTATAAAGTTGTAACTGCCTGAGACTGAATCGGCGAAGCGGAGGACGCCGTCGCCTTCGAAAGCACCGGCAAACTTCAACACCGGGTATCTACTGACGTAGTTGCGGATTTCGCGCTCTTCCAGCCGGCGAAATCTGATCTCAGAAGTTTCGACGGTCGACAGCATTCTGCGCGTATCCGAACGGATCACGGTAAGCGACGTCACGAACTGAAACACGCTGCCGGACAGCTCCTGAAGGAACCCCACCGCTTCGTCGTTGCCTCGTGGCTTCTCAAAGATCTTTCCATCTTTCGCTACTATAGCGTCGCCTGAAACTACAACAGCGTCTTGAAAAAGGCTTACGACTTTCCATGCTTTTGCTTCCGCAAGCTTTTTCGTCAGCGCGGCAGGATCGGAGTCCCGGATCGACTTTTCGTCGATTTCGCTTGGATAAACTTCGTAGGTAATTCCAAGGATATCCAGCGCGCGCCTTCGTGATCGGGATTCTGATGCAAGGACAACTCTCATTTCGACCGTCATCTCCATCGGAAACGCAAGTCTGCCTCTCGGCGGGCTGTGCAAATATTCTTTCATATTTTCTACCGGTCTCGCTGGAAGACGATGTCTCTTCATGGTCTTTGATGAACGCACTCTTCAAACGCGCTAGAATCACCCTGACGCCATGCGCATCACGAGCCGCCGCGGAACTATCGTTTTCTTTGTTTGTCTGGGCATCGGCCTGGTCGCACTTACGGTTGCGCTTAATGTTGGCTGGATCATTCTCAATTGGCGCGAGGGAGTGCTGCTGTTTTTCGGCATCGTTTTTTTCGCCCTCATCATCGCCGGAATGATCGTGAACACCAGCTTCCTGGTACGTGAACTTCGCCGCAGCGAGCAGCACGACAGCTTCATCAATGCCGTTACTCACGAACTGAAGACGCCCGTGGCGTCGATCCGATTGCACCTGGAAACCTTGCAGCGCAGGGAATTGCCGGAAACGCAGAAGCAGGAGTTCTACCGGCTCATGCTCAGCGATACGGATCGCCTTATGGAAACGGTGGAGCAGGTATTGCGTGCCGGCCGCGCCGGGGATAAGAAAGCGGGCCGGGAAAAAACTACTATCGATTTCCGCGAACTGGTGCGCGAGTGCATGGACGCTGCCCAAACCCGTCATCATCTGCCGGCGGAGGCTTTGCAATATGAAGAAACATTCAGCAACAACAGTGGGATGAGCGTTCGCGGCAGCGCAGAGGATTTGCGCACTGCCGTTTTTAACGTTATCGACAACGCGATCAAGTATTCCGGCGAACAAGTCGATGTGCGCGTGCATCTCGCTATACCCGATGAAAAACGCATTGTTCTAAGCGTGCAGGACCATGGCGTTGGCATTCCAGCGGACGATTTAAAAAGTATCTTCAAGCGCTTTTATCGAGTGAGCCATCGTTCGATGGGGCATGTGAAGGGCACCGGGTTGGGGCTGTTTATTGTGAAGTCGATTGCCGAGAAGCACGGCGGCAAAGTATTTGCCACCAGCGACGGGGAAAATGAAGGTGCAACCATCACCATGGAACTCCCGAGGTCGAGCACATGAGCCGGGTCCTGGTGGTGGAAGATGAAGCGCATCTGGCTCAGGGATTGCAGTTCAATCTGCAAGCTGAAGGGTATTCTGCGGAGGTTGTAGGAGACGGCGAAGCGGCTACGGATCGATTGCTGGATAAGAAAGAGGCCTTCGATGTTGTTGTACTCGACATCATGCTGCCGGGAAAAGATGGATTCAGCGTAGTTTCGGAATTGCGCGCGGCGCGGAATTATGTACCCGTGCTTATGCTGACCGCGCGCAGCCGCCCGGAAGATGTGCTCAAAGGTTTTGCCGCGGGAGCGGACGATTATCTTCCCAAGCCATTTGATTTGTCGATTTTATTAGCTCGCCTGCAAGGATTGCTCCGCCGCAGCCAATGGATGCGCGGCGCACACGCCAATAATCCCGAAGCTTCTCAGGCCGCCGATCCCGCCGATTTCGGAACTTTCTCCTTCAACGGTAAGACCATCGACTTCGGAACGCTAGAGCTGCGCACGGCTGGCAACGTTATTCACCTGACCTTGATGGAATCCGAACTTCTGCGCCACCTGGTGCAGAACGATGGCCGCGTGGTTTCGCGCAAGCAGATTCTCGAAGAAGTTTGGGGGCTGCACGAAGATACCGACACCCGCGCTATCGATAATTTCATGGTGCGCCTGCGTCGCTATATCGAAGACGATCCGGCGGAGCCGCGGCATTTGCTCACGGTGCGTGGCGTGGGATACCGTTTTTTAGCGAAGCCGGAAAAGATGTAATTTCGTCTGCGACTACGCTCGGCACAACTCCGCCATCAACGTTTCCCGCCGATTCAACATCAGGGCATCTATGCGTTTGAGAGCCAATCCATAAACCAGGAACGAGATTCCAGCCAGAACCAGCAGAGCGAGTGCGGCGATCCAGAAATTACCCAGGTAGCGAGCCAGCAGAAAAACGCTGACACCCACACCTACGATCACAAATTGCAAAGCGAGACTAAATAAAACTGTCATTTGAGAAGCGCGCTGGCGGCCAAATTTCGAGTAATCCACTCTCTTCGGGGAATAGATCGAGAGCAGATTGCCCAGGGCAAAATTCAACGGAGCGGCAAATAGCAACCCGGCGACAGTTGCGATCGTGATATCGAGCGCGGGTCGTCCGTAAAGGAACGTGACCGCGATCCAGGCTACGATCGTTTCAACAAAAAGAATTAAGGAATGAGTGAGGTTCTTGGCCAGCACAATTTTGCGGAAGCGCACCGGGCACGCGTAGAAAAACTGGATGCCGTTCGCGTCTCCGCCAAAGATGTTGTAGACCAGATTCGTGAGCGTGAGCAGCGTGTAGGCGGCTGCAATGGGGAATGCGAGGTTAGGCGTGTGCGCGAGAAATCCGCTGGAATGCCGGGCTGTGTTGGCGGGGCCGAAGCGAAAAATAAACAGTATAAAAATCGGCATGACCAGCGTGATCAGCATGGGGCCGCTGCGCAGCAGATAACGGACTTCTTTTTCGAAGACCGCAGTCATGGGCGGCGTAAGTACTGGCAGATTCCAACCGAGGCGGAGACGGCGATCTCTGGGCAGGGAAGAAACCGCGACCACTTCACTCAAGTTTTCGCCGCGATACTGCGCCAACAATCTCACGTGTAGCCCGTAACCAACTATCATGCAAAAACCGCAGAGCAGAGCCAGCGAGCTGAGAGCTGCCGGCCACTGCGGATAGATTCCTTGCACGATGGCGTCGGCGGCCAGGCCGGGTGGCAGGATGCGTTGCACGGGAGCCAGGATTTCTATAAATCGTTGCATCTGGGGCTGCGGACGCCGGCCAAAGCGTCCCGTAAGAGGTCCGATCAGCTGGAAACTCAGCATGAGCAGGACAAAAAGAACGCCCATAATTTCGCGCGTGCGCCGTTGCGCCAGCCAGCGCTCGACCCAGGCGAAGATCATCTGCATGAATAAAAGGTTGAAGGCGACGAACGCCAGAAGCACGAGCAGCGCCCACGGAAAGAGCATGGGTTTTGCAAAGGTGAGGCCAAACAGGATTCCAATCGACCAGAGGCAGCCCAGGAATGTTGCCGGATCGAATGCGCCATAGGTCATTCGCATCAGAAAATACGAGCCATAACTGAGGGGAAAGCGCAGCAGGTCGGAGGAGTCTGGGTTGTTGGTGAAGGCAGTTGCCATGATGGGGAAGGCCTGCCAGAAGAAGGAAATGCCCCACAGCGGAAGTGCCAGCATCCCGGGCTTGCCTGCGGAAAGTAGAAAATACGCGACTACGCCCATCAAAGAAGCGCCGCCTATTCCGCCAACAATGAACGCGACGGATACGAGGATGCGCGAGAGTAATTCCAACTGTCCGCGCGCAGAGCGCAGCGAGTTGACGAAGAGCCGCCAGCGCAGCCATGCGATGGCTGAAAGTTGATAGCTGCTTTGCATGGGATAGCCTTCATTCATACGCGGTTAACCCAGCCAGGAAAGTTCCTGATCGTTACGCCGCTCACCGCCGACTACGCGCAGAAAGATTTGTTCCAAGGTCATCTTTTCCGTGGATGGCAGTGCGTCACTTAATTTGTTATCGGGAAATTCTCCCGAAGCTACGGGCGCGATGCCTGCCACGCCGGCGCGCAGTTCTTCCAGCGAACCCCGAGCAACCAGCCGTCCGCGATTGATGATGGCAACGTGGCTGCATAGCCGCTCCACAATTTCCAGCACATGCGAGGTGAGAAAAATCGTCGCGCCGCGTGCGATCATGCCTTGCAACATGGCCTTCAAAGTTCCCGCCGCGATCGCATCCACTCCTTCAAAAGGTTCGTCGAGAAACAGAACTTTCGGCCCGTGAATTACGGCTGCGGCTAGAGCCAGCTTTTTCTGCATGCCGTGCGAGTAGTCGGTGACCAGCTTTTTGGGCTGATCGGCGAGCTGCATAAAGTCGAGCAGTTCAACGCTACGCTGCGCGGCGGTTTCGCGGTCGAGGCCATACATGCGCCCGGCGAAATTGAGGAACTCGGAGCCGGTAAGGCGACCGAACAAGGCCATGCCTTCGGGAACGACGCCGATCTGGCGCTTTACTTCCACGGAATTTTTACGGAGATCCAAGCCGAGGATTTCGATGCTTCCAGCGGTGGGGGCGAGAAGGCCGGTGAGCATTTTGATGGTAGTAGATTTGCCTGCGCCGTTGGGGCCAAGGAAGCCGAAGAATTGCCCCGGAGCCACGCGCAGGTCAATGCCATCAACGGCAACGAGTTCGCCGAAGCGGCGGCTCAGGCCCTCGGTTGAGATGGTGGGAGCGGGATCCATGAAGGTACTGAATCTAGCATACCCCTCGCCCCGGCCACGAAACTCGTTCCTGAAGCCGATTGCACGCGGCGTATTTTCATTGCACCACCACCGTGACCGTGGTCGAGACGTGCGCCGATCCACTGGTGCCAGTGATGGTGACTACGTAGCTGCCGGGCTGCGTAACTGTCGTCCCGTGAGATCCGGTGCCGCCGCATCCCATCAGCGTGGACGCCGCGCAGGCGAGAATGGCAAATGCCAAAGCTCTTTTGCATTTCCGAAAGAATCGTTTCCGCCTGAAACCTATGCCGCACAAGCCGACTGCGAAGGCGAAGGTGAATGGGGCGAGCGGAATCTTTCGTTGTGGATCGACAACACTGGCAGCGGATGTGGCCAATTGAATCGTCAAGATGGTTGGCGCGTCGGCGCTACCCGGAGTGACAGTCGTCGGGTTAAAGCTGCCCGTAGCCCCGGATGGAAGTCCGCTGGCGGACATGTTCACCACGCTGCTGAATGTCCCACCAACAGGAAGTACGGTAACGTTGATATTGACGGACCCGCCTTCCGCCACCGTCACCGTCGCCGGGGAAGCTTTAACCGTGAACGTGGTGTTCACCGTTTCGCTCAATACAGAGGAGGTGGAACCCACAAATGCCACGTTGCCGGAATACACCGCCGTGATACTGTCCGCCCCTGCTGGCAGGGTTGTCACGGAGAATGCTGCCACGCCCGATGAGCTGACGTTGCCGCTCCCGAGAAGGGTTGTGTCGTTGTAAAAGCTGACGTTTCCGAGGGACGATCCCGCCGGAGCAGGATTTATGGTAGCTGTAAACGTCACGGTCTGCCCCGCCGTCGCCGGGTTCGGCGTGGCGGATAACGTTGTCGTGGTGTTGGTCTGAGTGACCGTTTCCGTGACCGCGCTCGATGTCGATGTCGCAAACGCAGTGTCGCCGGAATACACCGCCGTGATACTGTCTGCCCCTGGTGGCAGGGTGGTGACGGAGAATACTGCCACACCCGACGAGTTGACGTTGCCGCTTCCGACAAGCGTGGTGCCGTTGTAGAAGCTTACGGTTCCCAAAGAAGAAAAGCTGCTGGGCACTGGAGTGATGGTGGCGCTGAGTGTTACGGATTGGCCCGCAATGGCCGGATTCGGCGATGCCATCAGAGCCGTCGCGGTGGAATTCAGTGGGCTCGTAGCGAGAGCCACGGTGGAAGATTGGCTGGGCGCACGGTCAGTGTCGCCGGAATAGCTGGCCAGAACATTGTGCGTTCCGGACCCGTATACGGGGAGACCGGTGCCGGTCGCGGTTTCGGTTTGCCCCTGGAGAAAGATGGTTACGGTGCTGGAGCCGGCGTTGGATACGGCGATGTCGAGGATCCCATCTCCGTTGAGATCGGCGAGGGCGACAGAGTCGGGTTGACTGCCAACGGTGTAGTTGGTTGCGCTGGCAAACGTGCCGTCGCCGTTGCCCAACAATACGCTTAGCAGACCATCTCCCGTACCGGGCACCACCAAATCCGGCACGCCATCCCCGTTCACGTCGCCGATCGACACCGCGGACGGAGTCGTGCCGGCGGTATAACCCACTGCGGGTTGAAACGTTCCATCCCCGTTGCTCAACAGCACATACACAATCGAGGAACCGAAGCCGGGCAGCACCAGATCGGACCTTCCGTCGTTTCTTAGATCGGCTGAAGCCAGCCAGTAGGGGAAGGTAGGCGCCGGTAAAGTAACGACCTGCTGTGTCTGGAAGGTTCCGTCGCCGTTGCCCAGCAGAATGCTCACCGTGCCGTCGTCGGTATTGGAGACCGCGAGATCGAGTAAGCCATCCTGATTAAAATCGCCGATAGCGACACCCCCCGCATTGGTGCCCACCGGATAGGCGACCTCGGGCTGGAAGGTTCCGTCGCCATTGCCCAGCAGAACGCTCACCGTCTGGTCGCCGTTATTCGGCACCGCCAAATCCGGCCAGCCGTCACCGTTAAAATCCCCCACGGCAACAAAAGTGGGGGAACTTCCGGTGGCATACATAGCTTGCGCCCGAAAGGTGCCATCGCCGTTGCCCAGCAACACGCTCACGTTGTTGCCGGCATAATTTGCGGTGATTAAATCGAGATTGCCGTCACCATTCAAGTCCGCCGCCGCCACCGCCTGCGGTTCGTTCCCCACGTTGTAATTGACTGGCGCTTGAAACGTGCCATCCCCCTTTCCTAAAAATATGCCAACCGGGCCATTCGATTCGGAGTTCAAGACCGCCAGATCGGGAATTCCGTTGTTATTGAAATCTCCGCTAATCACATACTGGACCTGCGGCTCCGTGGTCAACGGCGAGCCCGGCGCCGGGTTCACCACGTTGACATGCGTCGCCGCATCCAATGTCGCTATGCCTACCACGGCGTTGCCATTGCTGGCATCGAGAAACGACACCGTTCCAGTAGCCTCTGTCTTGCCAAAAGTCGTCACTGTGCCGGTCAAGGTGTAGTTGCCTACGCTGCCGCTCGCCGCAATCGCGGCGCTGGAGCCGTAATTCGCGGCCCCGGTCACCGTCACGGCTTGCGCGGATGAGGAACTGGGGCCAATCCCTCCGGCATTCGGAGCGCCCGCATAAAGCGCTTCAATGCTGTAGCTGCCAACGGCCAGGATTAACTTGATCGCCGCCGTACTGTTACTCGTAACCTGCGCTACGCCGAAGACCGCCGAGCCATCGCAGTGCGCCGCCGTGGCCTCGCAGAATGTCACTTGTCCCCTCGTCACCGGAGAATTGAGTCCCGTCACCGTAGCCGTGAGGGTAATCGCGGTTCCCGCGCCTACACTGCCGGATGAGATGTTTAAGGTCGTTGTGGTGGGGTTGGAGCCTGCGTATGCCCTTGGCAAAGAGACAAAGAAGCATACGGCGAAGATCACAATCGCGGCGAACGGTTTAATTCTGGACATGGTTGCACTCACCTGCTGCAAACAAGATTCGGAATCTCCACAGAATCCCGCCAGAATCGCGACGATGAGAGGATTCTCAGAAGATATGTTCCCGTCACTCTGGGAGCAAGCAGATTCTTGCCCAGAACACCAGCGTTTGGCCAAACTTTTGGACTAGGAGGGAGATTGGACTACCGGGGACTTGCGGAGCAAAAAAAACGCCCCGGCTTTCGGCCAGGGCGTTTCATTTGGCAGAACTGCAGCAGTTTAGAACAGATTCCACAGGAATTGGTTGTAGACATCGTGATGATATTGCACCTCGGGCGCTTTCACGAACGTTCCCAGCAATCGCGGGCAGCGGTCCGCGGCGGCCTGCTTCAGATCGGCGTACCGGCCTTTCACATCTTCGCCGAGGAGTTCGGTTGTCCACTCCGCCTTACGGAAGTCGTTGAGAGCTGTATAAATGTTGTCCGGCAGATAGCGCTCGGCCTGGCGCAGATTCTTGATCTTCGAGGTGTCGCCGTCGATGCCGCTCTTGAAGATCGAGAGCATCACCATGTAGGGATTCGCATCCGGCGCGACCGAGCGAACTTCCACGCGCATGCTCTTCTCGTTGCCAATGGGAATGCGGACCATCGAACCACGATCCGTGGCCGAAGCCTTGATCTGATTCGGAGCCTCGAAGTGCGGATCAAGACGGCGATAGGCGTTCACGCTGGGGTTGAGCAGCAGGCAAATGTCGTTTCCATGCGTGAGAATGCGATCGGTGAAGGCCCAGCCCAGCTTGCTGAGTTTCTCTTCGCCTTTCGCGTCCCAGAACAGATTCTTGCCGTTTTCGCTGATCGAAACATTCGTGTGCATGCCGCTGCCGTTGACACCGACCACCGGTTTAGGCAGGAATGAAGCAGTTAATCCCATGTTGGTGGCGACTTGCCGGCAAATCAGCTTGTAAAGTTGAATCTGATCGGCGGCGGCGACCACCTCGCCGTATCCGTAGTTGATTTCGAATTGCGAAGGCGCGACTTCCGGGTGATCTTTCTCGTTCTGAAATCCCATAGCGCGCTGTACTTCGGCCGTTGTATCGATAAAATTGCGCAATGGGTCGCCGGGCAGTGAGTGATAATATCCGCCGGTGTTTACGTACTCGAACTTGCTGGTTTCATGATAGTGACGCTCGGCGTCGGGGCCTTTGAACAGAAAACCTTCGATTTCATTGGCCGCATTCAGCGTATAGCCTTTTTTCTTATGGAGCGAATTGGCGTAGTCCTTTAATACGCCGCGAATGTCGGCCGAGTATTGTGCTCCGCCTTTGTCGATAACTTCGCCGAACACCAACACCTTGCCAGAGCCAAACACATCGGATGGGGCCCAGTAGAACGCCGACCAATCAATCCCCAGCCGCAGATCGCTCTCCCGCTGCGCAGTGAAGCCGCGAATCGATGAGCCGTCGAAGGTAAGATTGTCAAAGCTCTTAATGAGAAATTTTTTGTCGTAATCCAGCATGTGCAGCCGGCCCTCGAGATCGCTGAAGAGCACGGTCACGGCCTTGATCCGCTTCTCATCCGTCAGATACTTCAGCCGTTCTTCCTGGATTTTGTGGCTGGCGACACGCTTACTGCGCTGCTCCTTCGCCTTGAGATTCATTTCTTCCAGTTCGTCGTAGGTGAGGGCCAGAAAATTGCGCAGTTCGGTGGGCATGGATATTCGTCATTCTCCTGTTCGCAGTTTGCGAGTAAATGATTTTAGCGAGCAATAGCAATAGGACATGAAGTTGAATCGGCTGGAGTGTACCGGAAAGAATAGCGCGAGTTTCGCTTTACCGACAATCGAAAAAGCTGATGGCATGCAGCAAAGAGATTTCTTCGAGTGGTAAGTGGTCTTAAAAAAATCTTTATTTGATTCCCAGACCCGTTCCTGGCAAGAACTTGATGATTACGCCCAATGCCGTAAGTACAGCTACATAGTAAAGCGTAGTGGCTCGACTCGGCTGCGGCGGCAGGTCTCCGCCAAAAAATATTTGGTACGCCGCGCCGAGTGCTACGAGGACGAACATTTTCTGGTCGAGGACGAGCCATAACGCCAGGCAAGCCGTGAGCAGGAAAACGCGCTCTCCCTTGCTCAAAGCTAATACGGCCTGGCCACCGTCGAGAATCCAGATAGGAATCAGGTTCAGAAGATTCAATACAGCTCCGGCTCTAGCTAATGCTGCCCAGAACGGATTGCCGGTCTGCCACCACAACACCGCGCACGCCAGCGCCGCAAAAAATCCCGCGAGAGGCCCGGCCAGGCTGATGGCTGAGCGCGTTTCCTGCGACACGCCGAGCGCCTGCCAGCGCACATAGGCTCCGAGCCCCGGCAAAAATACCGGCATTTCGGCGGGCAGGCCCCGGCGCTTAATGTCGATGAAATGTCCCATCTCGTGAAGCAGAACCAGCACCGCGAAACCGATGCCGAACTTCATTCCCCATGCGGCCCAATAGATTCCGATGAAGGCGGCGAAGCTGAGGAGGAATTTCAATTTGAAAAGAGCTAGAAACAGCGTCTTACCTTTGGCTAGCAGGATCGCGATCGGGCCCAACGGTCCCAGGCGTTTGGCCCATTTATTTTCGCTTTCGGGTGCGGGTTGAATTTGATTGGCCGAGGCATCCAACTGCCGTACATGTTGTTGAATCCAGCTTGCCTGCCGGGAATTTGGCGGCAGCAGTTGCAGTCCCGTAAGCCAGCGCTCGCGTGCGTGAGACAAATCTCCCTTGGCCTCCAGCGCTTTTGCTTCGACGGCAAGTTGATCCAGTTGCTCGGAATGCACCAGCGCGTGGCATTGTTCGCAGGCCAGCGCTCCAGGGGCAAGTTCGTTGGAGCAGCGTTTGCAATTGCGAATGAGTTGAGGAGTGATTGTCGACACAGATTTGGAAAATGACTCTACCAATTCTATCTATATTCCGCTTAGATTAACTTCCTCGCGTCAGGAGCCGCTGTGGTACGGCCCGGAGATGGCGAGCGGCAAGCCTTCGGTAATTCTCCATGCGAACCGCATTCCGACAAATAGAATCACCAACCCGATAAGCCAACTGATAGACGGTCCCCTGCCCCAAAGCTCAAGGAATGGAGACGCAAGCCCGAGCATCACCACGCGCCCGAGCCAACTTCCAAATCCGATCTGCGGCCGGGTCGGTTGTGGCGCAGACTGCGGAGTATGCGGCCGTCCTGACTCCGCTTCTAATTGCCGTTGTTCTTCTTCCAGGGTTTGCCGTTCGCTTTGCTGCTGCTTATGTTGCCCTGCAAAATGGATCCAAACGGGAATTGCCGCCATGGATACCGCGGCGTAAGTCAGCAGTACTGCCGTTATCTGGTAGCGCCTCCCACCCACTCCTCCTGAACCTTTCATCATCGCCTTGCCTACCATCCAGCCCACGGCCAGCGAGATGTAGCCGATCATAATTCCAGTCACAATGGCGAAGGTGGCATACAGAATGAGTCCTGCTATCGCCGCGCCAACGCCGTAGGCCAGCGCCCGCATATAAGCCGCGCGCGTATCTTTCGCTAATTCTGCGTGGATTTGTCGGGCACAAGCGCCGCACGTCATGGCGTTATTGACGCGGTAATAGTCTGCGGATATCGGCTGATGGCAAAGCTGGCAGTGATCGTTTCCCGGTGTCCCGATGTACTCCGCCGTGCCAAATTGAGGAGTGGGATTGCTGAAGTCGGCCATGGCGGGAAAACGATATCACAGCATCCGCGTCAAAAAAGAGAATTAAAACGCCTTTTCGCGACAAGATTTCGTTTGCTGCGGCTTACGGTTGGGCGTAGTATCCGGTCCGCGAACGCGCGATGGCTCCGGGCTTGTCGACTTTCACGTCAATGGAGTGATATTCATCCGCATGGTCCGGTTTGGGCGGTTGGAAGGAAACGATGTAATACGCTTCGGCATCGGCGGCGCAACTGGCAATCGCCGTGGTCAGGTCATTCGTCGTGTTCAATACGCGCCCGCCACTTTGAACGGCAAGCACCTGCAATCCCAGATCGCCGGGTACTGCGCGCTTGGCAAAAGGAACGCCTTTCAGGAATTCCTCATAGTACGAGGTGCGCACTCCAAAATCTGCCAGACCAAGCGGATCAACGTTGTAGAGAGTTACGTTTGCCTCCCTGAGCTCAGCGGAAGTGGCGACGATGGAGCTGAATATTTGTTTTTCTTCCTTACTTGTGAGCTCGATTCGCGGTCCGGAGAGTAACGGCCATCCCGGGCTGATCCATACCATCAATTTTCGGCCTGGCGCTGCGGCTTCGTGTGCCGCAAGCGCATGCACCAGCCTCAGAGATAGGTCAAAGCGCTCGGCAGCGCCGTAAATGCCTTGCGACCGGTTCACCGTGCGCAGACCGGTTTGGTATTGATCGTACAGCGCGGCCAGCGTGTTGCCGTCGCGCGAGGAGCCGTTCTGGATTTTCGTGTCGGTATCCGTAAAAATGACCAGCGACACCGGTTCCGCGAGTTTTCCCTCGTTCTGCAACAGGAACTTGCGCAGTTCATTTCGTTCAAAAGTCACGGCTTGAAAGCCGGCGTTGACGGCATCGACCACCAGAATAATTTCCACTGGAGAATCGGCAGAGGCAGAGGCGCTATGGTCGACAGCTTGAAAGGCAGTGATGCTTAATGGTTGTTTGTCGTCGAGAAGAGTGAAATCTTGCTGTTGCAGGCCCCGAATGGATGCGCCCGATTTATCGGTGACTTGTACCGTGATCGTGATTTGCTTTTGCGCCTGGGGTGCCGAAGGCGTTCGAGTTTGCAATTGGGGTGATGGAGTGGTTTGAGCCGCCATAAAAGCGAGTGGCAGTAGCTGGAAAGCAAGTAACCGGGAGAACCAGTTCATTAGGACCTCACCGAATCATGAAACGTTAATTCATGATAACGCCGGAGAAGAAGAATGTGCTTACTAGCGTGGAGTCGAAGCTCCAGCCGCAATTTCGCGCAAGGCGCTGACAAACTCCGCCGCCAAACCCGGATCAGCCAACGCTTCCAGCCTGACTGTAGCGGAGAATTGCGGCGATTCAGGGCGGAAGTGAACCTGTAGAATATCCTGCCGCCGCGCCGACATCAACGCATTCAATTCGGCGATGGGATCCTGCTTCCAATGGGTCCGGGTGGTCAGGATCACAGGGCCCGGCTCGTAAAGATCCCACTCGCGGTTATCGCGCTTTCGCGTTGACATTCCGCGGTTATGAGCACACCAGCGATGCCGCACCACTTCCAGATGGAAGTTTGGAGAGCCGTCAAGGTCGGCCTCAAAAGTTAGCGTCTCTTTTTGCCGATGCCAGCAGCTTACCAGCCATTGAACTGGAAGCGGCCGCGGGCGGAATTTAACGGTCACGCGGGCATTTTCGAACCAGCGCGAAGGGAAATGCAGCCGCGCCTGAAGATGAGAAGTTCCCATCCAACGAGACTCGAGAATACGTCCCTTGCCTGCGCAGGCCGTTTGTATCCAGCGCAAGGCAGTCGCACCTTTTTTTCGATTGTAGGTGGAAAACACGAGGTACCACAGTCCCAGAGCGGCAACGGAACCAGCCACGTCGATAAGCAGAAGGCGTCCCACTACGCTCCCTCTGATGCTAATCGTACTTCTCAGGTTGCGAGATAAGCAAGTGGACAATCGTCTCCAATCGGCATTTAGCCGGTTGCGACAATTCGGCACTGTGGAAAAGCGGGGAGGGAACGTAGCCATAGGTACAACCTGGCGTTGCCTGGCCTCAACTCCCGCTACAATGGCCGCGTGTCAGTTACTATCCGCGATTTCCAGCCTGTCGATTTCGATACTCTCTGGCGCATCGATCAAACTTGTTTTCCTGCCGGAATCTCATATTCCCGGGCGGAATTGAGAATTTATATGCGCCGTCGCGGAGCGTTCACCTTGGTGGCAACAAACACAACATCGAATGCGAAATCGGGTTCCGATTCGGGAAAAGACAAAACACTTTCATTGCCCATGGATGGTGAAATTTGCGGTTTTCTGGTGGGTGAGGCTGGGCCTCGGGCTCGCGGGCACATCATTACTATCGATGTGATCGCGACCACGCGCGGCCAGGGCGTAGGATCACTGCTATTGCGAGCCGCCGAGGATCGCTTGATTTCCGATGGATGCCGCATCGTGGAACTGGAAACCGCGGTCGATAATATTTCCGCTCTGTCCTTTTACAAGCGCCACAATTACAACGTGATCACGACCTTCCCGCGCTATTACTCCAACGGCGTGGATGCTCTGGTGCTGGAAAAAACTCTGGTTTAATCGGTTTCTTGCATGATCGGGGCTTCTTCCGCTAACTTTCCAACCATGAAAACTGCCATCAAAGTCGCCATACAGGGCGAGTTCGGCTCCTTCAGCCACGAAGCGGCGGAAGCCATGCTGCCACGCTGTACGGTTGTTCCTTGCGCCCGTTCAGCCGAAGTTTTTGACCGCATCGAGCATGGCTCAGTGGGCGGCGCCGTCATTCCGATTGAGAATTCATTGGCTGGAACCGTCGCTGAGCACGCCGACTTGCTGGTAGCTCGCGATGTATTTATCCAGGCCGAATTTCTGCTGCGAATCGTTCACAATGTGATTGCCGCCTCTGGCGTGAAGCTCGACGCCGTCCGCAAAGCGTTCTCGCATCCCGTAGCGCTTGATCAATGCCGTGATTTTTTCCAGCATCACCCGAATATCGAACCGGTCCCGTTCTACGACACTGCAGGCAGCGTGAAGCATGTTGTTGCCCAGCACCTCGCCGACTCGGCAGCCATCGCCGGACGCCATGCAGCTCGCGAGTACTCCGGCAAGATTCTGCAAGCTGGCATTGAAGACGACAGGAAAAACTTCACCCGCTTCTTTCTAATTCGCAAAGCGACGCTGAGCGCGGCCAGTACCCGGCAAAAGAAGAAATCATCGAACTCCGCGAGCCCTTATCGGCGACTGATTCCGGCGGAAGCGAACAAGACCTCCATTGCATTCAAGGTAAAGAACGTGCCCGGTGCGCTCTTCAAATCGCTCAGTGTTTTCGCGCTGCGTGATATCAGTCTCAGCAAAATTGAGTCGCGGCCCATGCGCGGACGGCCGTGGGAATATGTCTTTTATGTAGACTTCCTCCGCGGCGATGATGAGGCTGCGCGCAATGCCTTGCGGCATTTGGGCGAAGTGGCCGAGTTCGTCAAGGTATTGGGGATTTATCCGGCGGCGTGAGCTCGAAACTCGGGTATCCCTCCTGCTGCCTCGATATACTAGGCATCAGCGGCACGCTCAGATTTGTCATTGGAAAAACCGCCCAAGATGAAAATCGCGGGAGTTCGCATCGTTGGCAAATCGGAACCACCAAAGCTTTTTTCAGGAAGCATAGTAACCTCTCCGCCGATAGCCCCGGTACCTTGGGCATCATGTCCTTCACCGAATAATGCCGATAGAATACGGCAGTCTCTTCGACGACAGGGAAGGTTGCACCCTTTCCGGAAGCGTATCATCTAAGCTTGAGTGAGTTACACTCAAGGAGAGCTTATGAATCAAGTACCGCTTTCCGAGCCACTTCCTAAGCATCGGGAAATAAATGATGTACGGGCTTTGCCCGTGCTTCCTGTGCGGGACACCGTTCTTTTCCCGCACGCCGTCCTGCCCCTTACCGTTGGCAGGGAGAGTTCCGTTCAGCTTATCAATTCGCTCGGAGAGGATAAGACCATTATCGTTGTCGCGCAGCGCGAAGCGCGCGTCGACAGCCCTCAACCCGGCGACCTTTATACGGTCGGCACTTCGGCAGTTGTCCATAAAGTCGTCAAGATGCCCAACCAGAGCCTGTTTGTATTCGCCGAGGGCCTGGAGCGGGTTCGCATTGACGAGTTCACGCAATTGGCCCCATTCATGCGCGCTCGAGTGTCGTCTATTCCAGAGGCTGCGCCGCCCGATAGTTCGGAGATCGAAGCGCTGCAACGCAACGTGCTGACGCTATTCCAGCAGATCGTCGCCGGTTCGCCCACATTGTCCGACGAGCTTTCGACCGTCGCCATGAATATTGATGAGCCGGGACGGCTGGTCGATTTCATCGCATCCTCTTTGCCGTCGCTTTCCACCCCCGATAAACAGGACACGCTGGAAACCCTCGAAATTCGTGTGCGGTTGGAAAAAATCAATCAGCATCTTGCGAAAGAGCTCGAAGTTCAGCAACTGCGCAACAAGATTCAAAGCGAAGTGCAGGACCGCGTGCAGCAAACGCAGCGTGAGTATTACCTGCGCGAGCAGATGAAAGCCATCCAGAAAGAGCTGGGCGAACAGGATGAAGGCCAGCGCGACGTTGAGGACTTAAAAAAGAAGATCGACGAAGCGGGCATGCCCGACGACGTAAAGAAAGAAGCGCTCAAGGAACTGGGCCGCCTCTCTCGCATGTCGCCTATGGCCGCCGACTACTCACTCACTCGTAATTATGTCGAGTGGTTGGCCGTGCTGCCCTGGAATAAGACTTCGGGGCAGGAGATCGAGATCCTCAAGGCCAAAGAAATTCTGGACACGGATCACTACGATCTGGAAAAAGTTAAGGACCGCATCCTCGATTATCTTTCTGTGCGCCGTTTGAAGCCGAACATGAAAGGCCCGATCCTTTGCTTTGTCGGACCGCCTGGCGTGGGCAAGACTTCGCTGGGCAAGTCGATTGCGCGTGCGCTGGGCCGCAAGTTTGTGCGGTTGTCGCTTGGCGGAGTGCATGATGAAGCCGAAATTCGTGGCCATCGCCGTACTTACATCGGCGCGCTACCCGGACAAATCATTCAGGGCATTCGCCGGGCGGAGACCAAAGATCCGGTATTCATGCTCGACGAAATCGACAAAGTCGGGCGCGATTTCCGGGGCGATCCCGGTTCCGCTCTGCTCGAAGCGCTTGATCCCGAGCAGAACGCCAGCTTCCGCGACAACTATCTCGACGTCACGTTCGACTTGTCGAAGGTGCTCTTCATCACCACCGCGAACATGCTCGACCCCATCGCCGAGCCGCTGCGTGATCGCATGGAGATCATAGAGCTCCAGGGTTACAGTGAAGAAGAAAAGCTGCATATTGCTCGGCGTTATCTGGTGCCGCGGCAAGTGGAAGAAAATGGAATCACGGCGGAGCAGATTGAATTTCCGGACGAAGCTTTGCGCTACGTGATTCGCCACTACACGCGCGAAGCCGGAGTTCGCAGTCTCGAGCGCACCATCGGAACCATCTGCCGCAAACAAGCGCGGCGGCTGGCCGAAGGCAAAACCGAGAAGCTCGTGGTCACGCAGGAAATCGTGCAGGAGTTCCTCGGCGGCATCAAGATTCGCGTGGAAGGCGAAATTGAAGAACGCACCGAGCGACCCGGAGTGGCTGTTGGTTTGGCCTGGACTCCTTCCGGCGGCGACGTGCTCTTTGTCGAAGCCAACGCCATGAAGGGCAAAGGCGGATTCACCATGACCGGCCAAATCGGCCAGGTCATGCAGGAATCCATGCAGGCAGCGCTCACCTGGGTACGCTCGAATGCGACACGACTGGGCATCGCGGAAAACTTCTTTGCCGATCACGACATTCACATGCACGTGCCGGCGGGAGCAATTCCCAAAGACGGTCCTTCGGCGGGCGTGACCATGGCAACCACCCTGGTCTCTTTGCTCTCCGGGCACCGCATTCGCCCGCTGCTGGCCATGACCGGCGAGATCACCCTCAGCGGCAATGTGCTGCCGGTGGGTGGCATTAAAGAAAAGGTGCTGGCTGCGAAGCGTGCCGGTGTCACCGACGTGATTCTTCCCGCGGAAAACAAAATGAACGTGGACGAAGACCTCACTCCGGAACAAATCAGCGGCTTGACTGTGCATTACGTGAAGACGATCGACGAGGCGTTGCAAGTCTCGTTGCCCGCAGTGGTGGAGTCAGCGTCAGCGAAACTGCTGACTTCGACAACGCCCGCGGCGGCCCACGATAAGGCTTTCGCGCAAGCGTAAAGCTGGATACATCCGATGCCCCATCCTTATCGTTGCATAACTTGCAGCGATAAAGACGGGGCATCCGTATTATTCCGGCAGGTTCAAACGGCGCATCAAGTCGGCGTAACGCGGGTCCGAGCGCAAAGAATCGAAAATTGGATAACGAATCTCGAGGATCAGTTCGGCATTGTGCACGGCGTAGGCTTTCTCGAGATTCTCGAACGCCTTTTCTTTGTTTCCCGTCACCGCATAAACGCCGGCGAGGTATGGGCCCCATTCTTCCTGGGATTCCAGCGGCGTCAGCAGCTTGAGATAGCCATTTACATCGCGGGTGGGTGCGGCATTGCTATTGACCACAGGCCACTTCATCAAGTGATCTACCGCGCAGGCGAAATCTCCCTGGCTTGCGCAGAATGCGGAATACTTCAAGTTCGCTGGAACAAAATTCGGGTCGCGGGCGAGAGTCTTTTCGAATTGCTCTTTCGACTCCGCATAACGGTGCATATCCATCAACAGCATGGCGAGATTCGTATTCACGATCGGTGACAGCGGATCGAGCGAAAGCGCGATGTGGAAATGTTCCAGCGCTTCATCCATGCGTTTTTGCTCGACTAAATAAGTCATCGCATAAAAATACTGCGTCGTTGCGCTGTTCGGATTCAGCTCGAGGCTGCGGTGGAACTCCTGCTCCGCCTCTTTCCACCTCCAGGCCATGGTCAGCGCACTGGCGCGGGACGTGTGGGTTTCGGCGATGCTGCCATCCAGTGCCACGGCTTTCTGCGAAGCTTCTAGCCCCAGCGTCATTCCTTGTAGCGAAGAAATTCCGATGCCGTAACTTGGTGCAACGCCGTACGTATCCGCCAGTCCGGCGTAGGCCAGAGCGTAATTCGGATCGGCGGCAATCGCCTGCTGAAACAGGTCGATGCTTTTCTTCAAGCCCTCGGGAGAACGCCCATACCATGATTGGCGGCCTTCGAGGTAAAGCCGGTACGCCTCCGGATTCGTCGTTGCAGCATGAGTCATACGCTGTTCTTCGCCGCCCGTCAGTTTGACCCGCAGCCGGTTCGAAACATCGCGCGCAATGTCACCCTGTAGTTGTGTAATGTCAGCCAGCTTGCGAACATATTGATCGCCCCAAAGCTCCGATCCGTCTTTCGCGCTCACCAGGTCGGTATGGATTGTAAGTTCGTCCCCATGCTGCGTTACGCGGCCGGTAAGCACTGCGCTCACTTGCAGGGACTTGCCCACCTGCGCCGGATCTTCCTGGTTGCTCTTGAAGCGGAAGACCGTGCCGCGCGCCATCACTTTGATATTTGGAAGCTGCGAAAGAGAGCTGATGAGGCTGTCGGTGAGCCCATCACTCAGATATTCGTTGCCGTTGTCGCCGGTGGCATTCACGAAAGGAAGCACTGCCAGCGACGAGATTTCTTGTCCGCCCGATTTTCCTCGAACGTAATAAACCCCAGCCAATGCCGCAATTACCACGACCGCCGCGACCCCGGCGATCGATGCCCATCGACCTTTTGCCGGCGCAGCCGTTACGGCAACCGAACCCGAATTGGTCGCCGCCGCGTTGTCCGAAATCGTCTGCGAGTGACCGGAATCGAGATCGCGCTTCAGGCGCTTTAGATCGGCTCCCAGTTCCGCGGCGCTTTGGCTGCGCACGTCGCGGTCTTTTTCGAGCGCCTTATTGATGATCTCTTCCAGCTTCGGTGGGATCTGCGGATTCAGCCGCACCGCCGATTGCTGCACCCGGTTGAGAATCGAATCGAATGTCACACCTGACGTGTCTCCGAGAAAAGGCAATGCTCCAGTAGCCATCTCATAGAGCACCACGCCGAAGGAAAACAGGTCTGTGCGTTTGTCGAGTTCTTTGCCGCGCACCTGCTCGGGCGACATATAAGCGATGGTTCCGAGCGCGCTGCCGGGGCTGGTGAGGTGCTGATCGTCATCCATGGTCGCCAGAGAATGCACCTGACTCGACGATCCGGTTTCCGGCATGACTTTGGCGAGCCCGAAATCGAGAATCTTGGCGTGGCCGCGCTTGGTTACAAAAATGTTGGCGGGCTTGATGTCGCGATGAATAATGCCTTCACTGTGCGCGGCATCGAGCGCGTCGGCAATTTCGATGCCGAGGGTGACCACGCTCTCGATCTCCACGGGGCGCCCCGAGATGCGGTGTTTCAGGGTGATGCCATCCAGGTATTCCATGGCGATGAACGCCTGCCCATTTTCTTCGCCGATGTCATAAATGGTGCAGATGTTGGGATGATTCAACGCCGATGCGGCTTTCGCCTCGCGCCGGAAGCGGGAAAGCGTCTGCGGATCGCGGGCGACTTCGTCAGGCAGGAATTTCAGGGCGACAAAGCGTCCCAGGCGGTTGTCCTCGGCCTTGTAGACCACGCCCATGCCCCCGCCGCCAAGTTTTTCCAGAATTCGATAGTGGGAGATAGTCTGCCCAATCATGGTGTGGCGCCCGCAGGATACGACTTCGACCCGAGGCAATCTTAGGGATGCGGAGAGAGGGAGTCAACTGAGAGGGGATAGCTCTAAAGGTTTGCGATACCCGTTGCTCTCGTCGAATAGCAAGGTTTTCAGGAACGCGCGATACACTGAAAGCAATGCGCGTGCGCGTTCTGTTTTTCGGTGTATTGAAAGAGCTGGCAGGGAAGTCGGAGGACTTTCTGGAACTGTCCGATCGCGCGACTGTAGCCGATTTGATAGCCTTCTGCGAAGCCCAGATTCCTGAACTAAAAAGTGCGAGGGCTTCCATCGCCGTAGCGGTGAATCAGCAGTATGCTGGCCTGGATACTCCGCTGAAATCGGACGATGAAGTTGCGTTGCTTCCGCCGGTAAGTGGAGGATCGGAGGGAGCAAACGCCGATACTCTGGGGGAACGCCGCCGTCATGCTTCGATCGTGCGCACGCCTATCGACACTTCGAGCGTGCTCGCCAATATCAAGCGCGGTGAGGACGGAGCTGCGGTCGTGTTCGAGGGCGTGGTTCGGAATGAAACCCGCGGCCGCCAGACGCTCTATCTCAACTACGAAGCTTATGAAGAGATGGCCCTCCAGCAGATGGAAGAGTTGGCCGGGCAGGCGCTGAAGCAGTTTCAGATTCGCAATGTGGTTTTAGTCCATCGGCTGGGGCGGCTGGAGATCGGCGAAACCAGCGTACTAATCGTTGTGGCCTCAACACATCGCGCCGCCGCATTCGACGCCTGCCGGTGGCTGATCGACACCCTGAAGCGCACAGTCCCCATCTGGAAGAAGGAATATTTCGAAGATGGGGCCGTCTGGGCCGATGGCGAACCGTTTCCCGATGAGATTCGAGCCGCGAATTCAAGCCCTCCGGGCAGCCCGTTAGAGGACGGTGCATCTAAGTGAACGGCATGGTTTGCTGTTTCAATCGACTGGACCGGATTGCAACCAGGCAGCCGCGAAGTATACTTCCTTGATCTTCATCATTATCGTCGCATGAGAAAATCCGCAACGCTGATCCTGCTGCTGTTGGCCTGCGCCGCGCTACAGGGACAGAAATCTCCCGGCACCAGCCAATCGACGCAGGACTCGGGCAACACGCTCAAAGTCGACGTGAAGCTGGTGAACGTTTATGTCACGGTGACGAATGCGCAGGGAGGCCCGGTTCGAGGGTTGCTAAAGGAAAATTTCACGATCCAGGAAGATGGCCGCGATCAGGCCATCTCGGTGTTCGATAAAGAATCTGCCGTCCCGCTCTCGATTGCCCTGGCGGTCGATACCAGCCTGAGCACACGCCACGATCTGCCGCTGGAGCAGGCTTCGGCTAAGCGGTTCGCCAAAGACATTTTGCGGCCGGTGGATGCCCTGGCGGTGTTCGGATTTAGCGAAACCGTGTTGCAGTCAACCTCTTATACATCGGATTTGAAGCGGATCGACGACGGCATCGACCATATCCGGCTGGGCGCGGCGACGGCGCTGTTCGACGCAGTTTATCTCGCCTCGCGCTCGTTGGGGCGGCGGCAGGGACGAAAGGTGTTGGTGCTGATCACCGACGGCGGGGATACGGTCAGCAAAATGGATTACAAAGAAGCTGTGCGCGCCGCCGAAGAGGCGGAATGCACCGTCTACAGCATTATTGTTGTTCCCATCGAAAGCAGCGCAGGGCGGGAAACCGGCGGAGAACACGCGCTGATCCAACTCGCGGAAGATACCGGCGGCAAATACTACTACGCAACCTCGATGTCGCAGTTGGACGACGCTTTTCACGAAATCAGCGACGAGCTGCGCACGCAATATCTGTTGGCCTATTATCCCTCCCAGCGGCTGTCGAACTCCCCGTTCCGCAGCATTCAGGTCAACGTCTCCGGCCCGGCTGAAGCTTCTACGTACCGAGTGCGGCACCGGGCGGGGTATTACACGACAAAGTCAGATTTCTAAATTCGGCTCAGATTTGAATAGTTTTTCAAAGACACTATTGGGGACCCTTACGGTTTTATTCGGAGGGTAGACTTCACCAAAGCATTTCCTTTTTAAGATTACATCTACATTTTTCTGTATTTTCTCAACTGGCCTCTGTCGCCAATTTCCAATCTCGATACAAAACATCTTGATATGATAAAGCATTGATATATATGTACTTATTTGTATAGTTATGTCTATCGGGAGAGTAAACAATCAAAGCTGGCTGACAAATTGCTTTAAAACAGCAAGAGTCCTGAAGGTTTGTTAAATGAATTGTTTGGATTCTGCTCGATGTTTGAACGTTGGCTCCCGTCTTAGCTCCTTGACGTAGCTTCTGAAAGACAAGATTCTAAAAACTTTTAAGGTGAACAAACTGTGATGAGAACATTTCCGAAAGGAAGGTTTACGATGTTGAAGCTGACTCCCTCCCGCTCCGGTGCATACTTGCTGTTGCTAACGCTGTGCGCCTTTCTACTTGGTTCCATCGCATTTGCTCAAAACACAGTATCCACTGGTAGCATCAGCGGTAATGTCACCGACGCTAGCGGCGCCGTTGTTCCAAACGCCAAAGTGACGATTACTGGGTCAACGGGTCAGACTATCCACACGACAACAGGTGGGACGGGATCGTACTCTTCTGGTGCTCTGGTTCCGGGTAACTATCAAGTGCGCATTGAAACCAAAGGCTTCAAGACGGCACAGGAAACCTTGAGTGTTCTGGTTGACAACACCGCAAATGGAAGCATGAAGCTCGAACTGGGGCAAGAGAGCACAGTCATTGACGTACAAGCTAGCGAAATTTCGGTAAACACGGAGCAGGCCGAGGTGCAAGGTGTTCTAAGCTCCGCCCAGATTGAGAATTTGCCGGTCAACGGTCGCAACTTCCTTGATTTGGCACAACTGGAGCCCGGCGTTCAGATTCAGGACGGGACCAATTTCGACCCGACAAAGGTCGGCTTCTCGTCGATTTCGTTTGGCGGACGTTTTGGCCGAACCGCACGTATCGAAGTTGATGGCGTCGACGTGTCCGACGAAACTGTAGGTACGACCACCGAAGACATTCCCGCGAGTTCCATTCAGGAATTCTCGGTCGCGCAGTCCAACTTGGATCTGTCGAACGAACTGACGTCCTCGGGCGCGGTTAACGTAACCACTAAGTCTGGTACCAACGCCTATCACGGGGAAGCGTTCGGTGTCTTCCGTGATCACTCGGTCGGCTCGGCTAGTCTCCCGCATGCGAGCGTTTTGCCTTCCCCGTACTTCCAGCGCAACCAAGATGGCGGAAATTTTGGCGGCCCCCTCTATAAAAGTAAATTATTTTTCTTCCTGGACGGAGAGCGCACTCTCCAGCACCTTCAAGCTCCGGTTCTGGAAAGCGCCCCGTTTCAAGGTTATTCAGGCTTCTTCCCGGCTCCTTTTATCGATGACGAAACCCTGGGTCGTCTCGATTATCAGTTGACTAAGACGGCTCGACTGTTCGGCCGCTTCAGCTACTTCAAGAATTCAACTGACGCCACCTTTTTCCCCACCAGCTTCCAGGTTTATAACAACCGCGACGTTACGCGGAACACGGTCGTCGGGGCGGATTTCAATACTGGCAGCTTCACTCACACCATTCGTTTTTCGTACTTGAAGTTTCAGAACCAAATTGTCGATGGAACCAGGGGAACCGATCTTCCCTTCGCCAATTATCCGGTAAGTATCAACATCGGATCGTTCACGGTGGGTCCGAACCTCTTGGCGCCGCAGACTACGCCGCAGTCCGACCACCAGTTGAAGTACGACGGCAGTAAAGCCGTTGGGAAGCACATCCTGCGCTTTGGCGCGAGCTGGAACCATATTCAGGGCGGCGGTCAAGCTGCTTTCTATGGAACGAGCGCGAACGTGTTCGGGTCTGGACTCGATGCAGCTTGCCCCACGACGGGTGCAAGCCCCACTTGCCCCGGAGGGCCGGACGGCAATGCCTCTTCCAATCCCCTGAATTACGACATGGTGGAAGCGGTCGTGAGCAACGGCCAAGGTTATTCCACCCTTCAACCGGCCTTAGGTTTCCCGGCCGGTGGATTGGGACCGGACAATCGTCTCGGTTTCTACATCGGCGATTCCTGGAAGATTCTACCCAACCTGACGTTGTCACCCGGCTTGCGCTGGGTACGTGATACGGGCCGCACCGATAGCGACCTCGGACCTCCGGGATGCCCAGCGTCTTATACCAATCCTTGTGTCCCGCTGAATACAGCCTTTCCTGGTTATGGAAACCCAGTGAATCAGGCCAATAAGAACTTTGCTCCGCAGATGGGCGTTGCATGGGATCCAGGGAAGAACGGTAAGACGGTCATTCGTGCTGGCATCGGACTCTTCTGGGAGAATGTGATCTACAACAATGTGCTGTTTGACCGTCCCCTGCGAGAGCCTAATGGTGCATTCTTGTATGCGACTGCACCCTGTTTCGGCGGAAGTTCATTCCCGGTCGCTATTCCGGGTGGAACTCTTTCCTATCCATCAAGCGCCTGCGGAGGCGGTCCGGGTGTATTGTCGACGATCGCGGCGACGGCACAGCCTATAGCCGACATTGAAACCGGTCTGAAGGCTGCTTACCCGTTCTCTCCCGGCTTGGTTAACGCAAGCTATGTGGGTGGCGCACTAGCAGGAGGTCAAGCTCCGGCGCTGGGTTTGTTCGCCCCCAACTACGTCTCCCCGCGCTCGGTTCAGATGAATATCGGTATTCAGCGCGAACTCCACCACGGAATGGTGCTGACGGCTGATTTTCTGCGGAATGTGGACACTCACTCTTTGCTTGGTCAGGACATTAACCACGTCGGAGATGTGGCTGATTTCAATTTGACTGGCGCCCAGGATGCAGTGGCTGGAGCAGCGAATGCAACTACTGGTTGCGCAGGGATGACGGGGGCAGCTGCCGTCAATTGCGTGATAACTAATGGCGGTGCGGGCAACGCCGCATCTGCTTTCCTGAGTAATGGTTTGGGCACGGCAGGCGATGCCACGGGCGTTGCTTGTTTAAATGCCGGAGCAGGTGGGGTCGGACATCCTTGTGCGTTCGGTGGAATCAACCAGAACTATAATGCGATGTTGTTCCTGAAACCAATCAGCCGGTCGGTTTACAACGGCCTACAAATGAAGTTGGTCGAGAATGTAGCGAACCCCATGCAGGGAATAAAGGCAGCGAATTTCCAGCTTTCATATGCGCTGTCGCGATTCGTCAATCCTGTCGCGTTCCAGGGGCTTACTGCTCCCTCCAACGCGGTATCGGCGAATGACCAGGATTTCGTGCTTCAGGCCGGCGATAACGACCATCCACTGCGTTACATGGGACCGTCGCTGCTTGATCGAACCCACCAGATTTCGTTCGGCGGCAATGTGGATGTACCTTTCCACTTCCGCTTAGGCGTCATCGCTCACTTCTACAGTCCGTTGTCGAGCCCTGCGATTGTTGGCAGCACGGGAAGCTCGGGACAGATCTTTCAGACGGATTTCACGGGCAGCGGCTTTGTCAGCGATCCTCTTCCCGGAACCAAGAATGGAGCGTTCGGTCGTTCACTTAATGTGAGCGGTTTGAACGGTGCCATTAACAATTACAACGGTTCGCAGGGTGGACAGCCCACGCCAGCCGGACAACAGTTGGTCGCAGCAGGCCTGTTCACTCCGACTCAGCTTGCTTCCATCGGGTTGGTTGCTCCCACTTTAGCGAACGCTCCTTCAAACCAGTTGCCGTTCACCTGGACGAAAGCCCTTGATTTCAAGTTGGCATGGGAGGGCAAGTTCAGAGAACGGTTCACTGTTGAACCTAGCGTTGGGTTCTATAATGTTTTCAACTTTGCCAATTTCAACCTGCCTCCGGGTACCATGACCGGCTGGCTCGACCAGGGCGGAAATTCGATCAACAGCACGGCAAAAGGGTTCTCGCAGGCTACGCAGAGCGTGCAGAGCGATGCTTACCGTGTGGGCGTTGGAACCGGAGTTTTCGGTTTGGGTGGCCCCCGTGTGTTGGAGTTCCAATTGAAGTTTAGCTTCTAACTCAGCAGTAGTTGAAAAAAAGCCCACCAGCCGATCAGGCTGGTGGGCTTTTAGGTCTAAGGCGATAGTTGTCCGCGCAGCTGTTTTGAGAGCTTTTCAATCTGTCGAAGCTTTTGAGTCAGATCTTTCCGAAGCAATCCCATTCGTAAATCCGCAATATCGGGTGGAATGCTCTGCGCGAGTTTGAACAGTTCATCCGCTTGCTGCTGTAGTTTTAAAAGATCGAGAGAACGCTTAGTCGGAACGGGAGGCGGCAGATCTCTCTCGGTTTTCGCTTCTGCCTGGCCTGCCTGCACGGCTCCTGGAGGTATAGCCGTTGGCCGCGGGTCTTGTCCCCAAGTTGCTGATGGGATCAACAAGAGGGATGCGAAAAAAATAGTTTTCACAAGATGCTCCTTTTGTCGCGAGAAGTCACGTATATCGTACTCTCAGTAGATTTGTCTTTGTTCATACTCCCTTACAGCATGGGAGAATTGCTTCGCATCCCCGTCAAAACTACCGGAACGCTTGGCCACTGCTGATCGACAGGAACGGTCTGCCATTCCGTGTACAATCCCTACATGCCGTTCCGTCCGCAGGGAAATCCCAATGCCGCCAAGCGTGGGCGAACTCCGCCTCCGGAGGAGACCTTTGAGGAGGCCGGCTTTCTCAAGGCTTTGGGAGAGAAGCAAAAGCCGGTGAACGTGAAGCTGATGGATGGGCAGACCGTCACCGGGTGGATCGAATATTACGATAAAGCGATGGTCCGGCTTACGCGCGAAGGCGCGCCCAACCTTTTCATCTTCAAACACCAGATTATGTATATTGCCGAGGACAGCGGCCTCAAGAAGTGACGCGAGCCTCGGTCAATGATTGAAATGCCTCGCAATGCCAATCTCGTGTAGGGGTGTAAGCGCTCCTTCGCTCCGTTCGTATGACAAACATAGAAAATTCGAATCACGAGAGCTTTCTGCCTGCGATGTCAGCCATTGCGCGGGAAGCGGGCGCGCTGCTGATGGATTATTTCCATCAGCACTTGAAAATTGAATACAAGGGCGATGCCGATTTGGTCACGGCGGCGGATCGCGCCTCGGAGGTTTTGATCCGCAATCGTATTCAGGAAAATTGGCCCAACCACGATATTCTCGGCGAAGAACAAGGACTCAGCGATCAGGGCAGCGATTACCGGTGGTATGTCGATCCACTGGATGGAACTACGAACTTCGCGCACGGCTATCCCGTATTCTGCGTGTCGATGGGGTTGGAGCATCGAACGCCGGAACGCCGATCTTCTGGGGAACATGGTAGCCGCATCGCGGCGGTGATTTACGATCCGACGCGGGACGAATTATTTACCGCGGAGCAGGGAAGCGGCGCGCGGCTCAACGGAGAGACCATTCACGTTTCGAAGACCGCAACGCTCAAGGAGAGCCTGCTGGCTACGGGCTTTCCCAGCCACAAGCGGCATAAGAATCCGAATATTCATTTTTATCACCAGATCACGTTGCAGACGCATGGAGTGCGCCGGGCGGGCTCGGCCGCGCTCGATCTGTGCAACGTGGCTGCAGGCCGCTATGACGGATTCTGGGAGTTCAACCTCAATCCGTGGGATACGGCGGCTGGGGTGCTGATTGTGGAGGAAGCCGGCGGCAAGGTGACGCGCTTCGATGGATCACCGTTCGAGTTGAATAGCCGCGAGACTTTGGCCTCGAATGGGTTGTTGCATGAGATTCTGAAGCATGAGTTTGAGGAGATCTTTGCGGGGCGCGGGTTGGAGGGGTTGCTGGACCCGCGGGAATACAAGAGATAAGGCGCTTTGCTTCTGGTTAGCCCGACCTAGTAGTCGGCGACGATTCATTGGCGGCGTTACAATATTTGGGGAATTGGTTTGCCTGCCATCGCCGTTCCCATCATCTTAATTCTTACAGGTTCAACGTGAATAATTCACTGCTGGAACGCAAAATCGAAAAGCGGCCGGACAAAGTCCGGCTGCACGGACGCATTCTTTTTCTTACGGAAGATCCGGAGCTGATCAAGCGGCAGCTTGCCGGAGAGGATTTGCCGTGGGATACGAAGAATCCGGCGAATAATCCCAAGCTGCGCGACGATATTTCGACGGATGAAATTACTCCTGCGCATTACTGCTTTTATTTTGACGAGACTTTGGGCGAGATTCCTTACCTTGGGCTTAAGTGCGGCGAGGTTACACCGATCGGGCGGGGGGATGTGAAGCGCGGCGGATTTGTGTGCGCGGTGAGTGGGAAGCGGCGCGGCAAAGGATCGAGCAGAGAGCAGTCGCCTTATGCCGAGATGTGCGCCGGAATTAAGGTTGTGATTGCGGAGAATATTGAGCGTATTTACAAGCAGAATTGCCAGAATTTAGGTGTTTTGACTTCGATTAATTTTTCTTTGATTGATCGGATCCGCGGAGGGGAAGAAATTCCACTCGCCGAATTTACTGCCGGAGAGGATGAGATTACGCGGCAGGTGATTGAGTATGGCGGGCTGTTTCCGTTCAATGTGGCGCGGATGCAGAAGAAGGTTTTTTTGCCGCCGATTAAGAGCGCGGACGAGTCGCCGGCGCCCCCACGAGCTATGACGGTGGCTGAGAAGATTTTTGCGCGGCATATGGTGAACGAAAATGGTGGGATTGGCGTGGCCAGCGTGAAGCCGGGCGATACCGGATTTGCGCAGGCTGATCTCCGGTTTAGCCACGAATACGTCACTCCGATGGCTGCGATTTTCTTCGAGCACTACGTTGGCAAAGACGCGAAGGTGAATGATGCTTCGAGCATTATTTTCTTCAGGGATCATCTGACCTTTCTGGATGAAGTGATCTCGGAAGAGAAAAAGAAAATCGGCCTGCTTGATCTAGCGACGCAGTTGAAGTTGAAGCAGCAGGATTTTGCCGCGAAGCAGGGAATCAAGTTGCATGGCGAGTTGAAGGACCGGAAGGGGTCGGAGGGCATTTGCCATTCGATTGTGCTGGAAAGCTATGCGCTGCCGGGGCAGTTGAACATTGGCTCCGATTCTCATACGCCGCATGTGGGCGCGATTGGGTGCGTGGCGTTTGGTATTGGCACTACCGATGTGTTCAATGGATGGATTACGAAAGATGTGCGGGTCAAGGTGCCGGAATCGGTGAAGATTATCGTGCGTGGCAAACGGCATGAGAACGTCACGGCGAAAGATTTCATCCTGAAGATTTTGAGCCTGGATTATGTTCGGAGCGGCAAGGCACTTGCGAAAGTGATGGAATATGCGGGCGAGGCGATCGAAGAACTGAGTGTAGACGAACGCGCGACCATGACCAATATGGCTGCGGAAATAGGCGGCTTTACCGGCATCGTTGCGCCGGATAAAAAAGCCGTCGATTTTCTGGTGGAGCGGCGCGGCATGGATCGCAAGAAGGCCGAGGGGATGATCGAGGGATTGTGTAGCGATCCGGGTGCGCAGTACGCGCACGTAATTGAACTGGATGCTACGGAAATTACGCCTATGGTGGCGACGCCGGGCGATCCAGGGAATGGAAAATACATCCGCGAGCTGAACACGCCGGTGCCGGTAGAGATTGCTTACGGCGGAACCTGCACGGCGGGCAAGAATGAAGACATGGACATGTATGCCGAAGTGCTCGCGGACGCGTTGAAGCAGGGCAAACGCATCGCGGATTCGGTGCAGTTTTATATTCAGTTTGGATCGCAGGAGACGCGCGAATATTGCCTGCGCAAGGGATATCTCGACGTGTTTCAGAAAGCCGGGGCGCGCGTGATTGAGCCCAGCTGCGGTGCATGCATTAATGCAGGGCCGGGAGTTTCGACGCGTCCGGATCAGATCGTGATCAGCGCGCAAAATCGTAATTTTCCGGGGCGCAGCGGTCCTGGACAGATGTATCTGGCTTCGCCGCTGACGGTCGCGGCCAGCGCGGTGGCGGGATACATTGTGGAGTACGAGCCCAGCGAGAAGACGGAGCTGGTGGGAGCATAGGGAACCGCGAACTTCTTTATTTTGTTAGGTCCCGCGTAACTGGCTGAATTCAGGCATGGTGGCTGAATTCAGCCATATCCAAAACTGCAACTTTATTTCGGCTTCTGAGTTCAAATATGTAGCCGATTCGGAAAGAAGAGAAATCCGAAAGGCTAGCAGGTCCGGTGGTTTTGTAGGATGGGCGGATCTGGGAATAAGGGGGATTCACCATGAAATACATGAAATATTTGGCTTTGGTTACGGTTCTGATGCTGCCGTTGATCCATCCGCAGGCTTCACAGGCGCAGGTTGCGGTTGGTGTTGGAATCGGCGGGCCGCCAGTTTGCACCTACGGCTACTACGGATATGCGCCCTACGCATGCGCTCCTTATGGTTACTACGGGGCTGATTGGTTTGCGAACGGCTTGTTTATCGGCGCCGGCCCGTGGTACGGCTGGGGTCGGCCTTGGGGTTGGGGTGGTTGGGGCGGCGGCTGGGGTGGGCGTGGTTGGGGCTATGGACGCGGATTTTACGGTGGCCGTGGCTTCGCAGGCGGACGTGGGTACGCCGGTGGTCGTGGATTTGCAGGCGGACGCGGCTACGTTGGTCGCGGTGCGGGAGGCCACGGATATGCAGGCGGCGGCTACCACGGTGGCGCAGCGCATGGCGGTGGCTACCACGGTGGTGGCGGTGGTTTCCACGGCGGAGGCGGCGGACACGGAGGCGGCGGACACCGCTAAGTTGTCATCGGGCCGGGAATCCTCTGGGCTTGCACAATACGACAAAAGGCTGGCAGCGAGCGCTGCCGGCCTTTTTTGTTTTTGCGAAGGCTCGTGGTTTCTTGCTAGAATGTGCGGTTTCGTGGAATGGCCGTAGTAAAATAAATGCATTCGTCGAGGAGACCGAGACCGTTATGACTTACGTTATCGCAGAGCCTTGCATCAATACCAAAGATACAGCGTGCGTGGATGCGTGTCCGGTGGATTGCATTCATCCCAAGAAAGATGATCCCAAGTACGCCACGGCGGAGCTGCTCTATATTGATCCGGTAGAGTGCATCGATTGCGGCGCGTGCGTACCGGTTTGCCCCGTATCGGCGATCTTCGCACTCGATGATCTGCCAGAAAAATGGAATGAATTCACCGCGAAAAACGCAGAGTATTTCGGGCGATAGATCGAACATTGGCAGTTTCCCAGCGAGTGTCCAGGGCATGCATCCCGAATGGGTGTATGCCTTTTGTATTTGGAAACGAAGCCTGCTGCTAAGAGGGGTTTAGTTTTTGCGGTCCGCCATAATGCTGCGGCAATGGCGCGCAATCTGTAGTTCTTCCTGCGCGGCCACTACCTTGATTTTTTCTGCAGTGAGCCCGAGAGATTCGAGGCCATTTGTCGCCGCAGACCGAATTTGTTCGCTGTGTTCGCCGATGCCTCCCGTAAATACCAGAAGATCGATTCCGCCGAGCAGGGCAATGTAAGCGCCGATCGTTTTACGCACTGACGTGGCGAAAACATCCAATGCGAGACGCGCCTGCGGATCGTTGGTACTGGCGCGTTGTTCGAGGGCTTTCACGTCACTCTCGCCGCCTGAGAGCGCAAAAAGACCGCTCTTATGATTGAGAAGGTCTTCGAGTCCATCGGCATCGAGCGATTCATTGCGCAGCAGATACAGAATAACGCCGGGGTCCAGGTCGCCGGAGCGCGTTCCCATGGGAATGCCGCCGGTGGGAGTTAGCCCCATGGTTGTGTCGATGGAAGCGCCATTTCGCAGCGCGCACAGGCTGGCGCCGTTGCCTAAATGCGCAAAAATTGCTCGCTGAGGAAGGTTTGTACCGAAATGATGGACCAGCGACTCGTAAGAAATGCCGTGAAATCCGTAGCGGTGAATGCCTGCATCGAAGAAGCGCTGCGGGAGCGGGAAGTGCGAGGCGACCTCGGGGATTGTCTTATGGAAAACATCGTCGAAGCAGGCGTAGTGGGAGGCCGAGGGAAAGATCGACTGCGCCGCGGCGATCAGCTTGAGAGCTTGCGGAATGTGCAAGGGTGCGAAGTGGGTTGCCGAGCGAAGTTTGGTCAGGAGTTCTGGCGTGATGGGTTGATGATCGATTAACTCCGGACCTCCGTGGACGATACGGTGCCCCACGGCCACGGGGGCGTGATGGATGTGCTCCTTGATCGCTGACGCGAGGACGCTCAATGCATCGCTTTGCGATTCATGAACGCTCTCGTGGTGAACCAGCGATTTACCGCCGGCCGAACCAATATGCAGGCTGCCGTTATTGTGCCCAATGCCATCGGCGCTGCCGGTCACTAAAGCTTCTTCGTCATTCGCGCCACGGCGGTATACCCCGAACTTCAGCGACGACGAGCCGCTGTTGAGCGCCAAGATCAGACCGTCTTTTTCATTCACTTTCCCCACGGCGTCTATTTCGACCACTTCCAATTGCGAATTTCTTCTTTATCGATGCCTTCGGTGTGCGCGTAATTGATACTTTCGATGATTTGACCTTTCAACCACTCTTTCACATGTGCGCCACGCGGATGCAGGTGGGGAACGCGGTCGATGACGTCGATGGCCAGATCAAAGCGGTCGACCTGATTAAGAATTGCCAGTTCGAGCGGAGTGTTGATGTTCCCTTTTTCCTTGTATCCGCGCACGTGAATGTTGTCGTGGTTGGTGCGGCGATAGCTCAGTTTGTGAATGAGCGAGGCGTAGGAATGGAAGTTAAAGATGACCGGTTTATTGGTAGTGAACAGGGAATCGAAGTCGCGGTCGGAGAGGCCGTGCGGGTGTTCGCTTTCTGGCATCAGGCGGAAAAGGTCGACAATATTGACGAAGCGAATTTTCAGCTCGGGGAAATGCTGCTTCAAAATCTCGACCGCCGCAAGTGATTCCATGGTTGCGATGTCGCCGGCGCAGGCCATGATTACATCAGGTTCTTCCCCGTCGTCTGTGGATGCCCAATCCCAGATGCCGATGCCCTTGGTGCAATGAATAACCGCCTCTTCCATGGTGAGATACTGAAGATGCTCCTGCTTGTCGGCGACGATCACGTTGATGTAGTCGCGCGAGCGCAGGCAATGATCGGTCACGCTGAGCAGGCAGTTTGCATCGGGTGGCAGGTAGATGCGAACGACGGCGGGGCTCTTGTTCGTAACCACGTCGAGAAACCCGGGATCCTGGTGCGTGAAACCATTGTGATCCTGACGCCAGACCAGCGAGGTAATCAGGATGTTGATGGATGGTATGGGGGCGCGCCAGTCGATCTCTTTCTTGGATTTCTCCAGCCATTTGGCATGCTGGTTGAACATGGAATCGATGATGTGGACGAAGGCTTCGTAGGTGGAAAAAAAACCATGGCGTCCGGTGAGAACGTAGCCTTCGAACCAGCCTTCCAGCGTGTGCTCGCTCAGCATTTCCATTACACGGCCACAGACGTCAAGTTCTCCGCCGTCGGCGTCGTCAGGACTGTATTCGGCCAGCCAGGTTTTCTTGGAAGCGGCGTAGATGGCGGTGAGCCGGTTGGATGCGGTCTCATCGGGTCCGAAGACGCGAAAGGAATTCATGTTGCGGCGCATGACTTCAGCCAGAAAGTGCGCGAGCACATCGGTTGGAAGAGCGTAGCTGTCGCCTGGAGATTTTACCTCCACGGCGTAGTCGCGAAAATCCGGCAGCGCGAGTTCCTTGCGCAAAAGCCCGCCGTTGGCGTGGGGATTGGCCGAAATGCGGCGCGATCCCGATGGTGCGAGCTCCTGTAGTTCGGGAACGAGCGTGCCTTTTTCGTCGAATAGTTCTTCAGGCTTGTAACTGCGCAGCCAATCTTCGAGCAACTGGAGATTACGCTTGTTCGTTACTGGATCGGATATGGGCACTTGGTGGGCGCGCCACGTGCCCTCTACCTTGTGGCCGTCAACTTCTTTGGGTCCGGTCCATCCTTTTGGCGAGCGCAGCACAATCATGGGCCAGCGCGGACGCGTGGCTTTGCCGGTTGACCGGGCATGTTGCTGAAGAGAACGAATTTCCAGGATGCATTGCTCCAGTGTGGAAGCCATAGTTTGGTGCATGGTGACGGGATCGTCGCCTTCGACGAAATAAGGCTTGTGCCCGTATCCGATCAGGAGCGCTTCTAATTCTTCGCGGGGAATGCGCGCAAGGATGGTTGGATTGGCGATCTTATAGCCGTTAAGGTGCAGGATAGGCAGGACCGCGCCATCGCGGATCGGGTTCAGGAATTTATTGGAATGCCAGGAGGTCGCGAGCGGGCCGGTTTCCGATTCACCATCGCCAATCATGACGGTGACAATCAGATCCGGATTATCAAAAGCTGCTCCGTATCCGTGCGAAAGGGAATATCCCAACTCGCCGCCTTCGTGTATTGATCCCGGGGTTTCCGGTGTGCAGTGCGAGCCGATGCCGCCGGGAAACGAAAACTGGCGGAAGAATTTGAGCATGCCGGCTTCGTCGCGGCTCTTATCGGGATAAATCTCGGAATAATGTCCTTCCAAATATCCGTTGGCTAGGGTAGCGGGCGCACCGTGACCGGGGCCGGAGATGTAGATGACATTCAGGTCGTACTTCTTAATGAGGCGGTTCATGTGAACCCACACAAAGGATTGGCCGGGATCGGAGCCCCAATGGCCGAGCAGGCGATTCTTGATGTGCTCCGGCTTCAGTGGCTCCCGCAAGAGAGGATTTGCGCGCAAATAGATCATGCCCGCGGATAAATAATTGCAAGCGCGCCAGTAAGCATCCATCTTTCTTAACTCTGCGGTGTTGAGTTGTCCGGCGGGAGTTGGAGCCACGTCTTGAGTTGTAACATTCATGAAATATTTCTCCGGGGCAATCGAGATGCAACACGGCGTCAACGGTTTGCTAGTTTCTCCTAAGATGCGGTTGACGGGCGGGCAGGCTTTTAATGTTTTGCCATGAGTCGAATTTCGAAGATGTTCGGCCATAGCTTGCCGGTTACAAACAGGCGCTTTCGAGCAGGATCGTAGGCAATTCCATTCAAGACAGCGCCTTGTTCCAGGTTATATACAGGGCTTAGCAAGCCTTTCAGATCGATCCATCCCACCACATCGCCAGTTTGCGGAGAGATTCGGGCGATCCGGTCCGTTTGCCAGATGTTAGCGAAAAGCTCTCCGTCCACCCATTCCAGTTCATTTAATTCTTTAACACGCGTGGAACCTTCATGAACGGTGAAACGGCGTTTTTCTGAGAAGGTTGCAGGATCGAAAACGCGAATTTCCGGTGTCCCATCGCTCATATATAAATCGTGACCGTCGGTGGTGAGACCCCAGCCTTCTCCGGAATACGAAAAGCGGCGCAACAAGTGGAAGTCATTTACGTCATAGACAAAGCCGATGTGCGATTGCCAGGTGAGTTGGAATATTTGGTTGTTGAGCACAGCGATTCCTTCGCCGAAATAATCGGAGGCCAGGTTAATTCGCTGCACTACTTTTCCGGTTTCCAATTGAACTTTACGCAGAGATGAACGCCCGTTGAGGCCAGTGCCTTCGTAGAAAAATCCGTCGCGATAGGCTAGACCTTGAGTGAAAGCGTCAGAGTCGTGAGGGAAGGTTCGAATGACTTTAAATATGTACTCAGGTGGTCTTTGAGAATGACTTTGTTCACGGGCATGCAAAAGCGCGAGCGCAAAGAATAGAAAAACAACCACAACCCGTCGAGGCATTTCTCTTTTTGAGAACATGCGGTCATTGTCGCACTGCGCAGCGGCAGGCGCTATCGCCTGCACGAAAAAACGGACCGGTATCATACCGGTCCGTTTTACCGTAATTTGCTTTTCTTGATAGATTTTACTTCTGCATGCTGTCGTTCTTCATACTGTCGGAAGCCATCTTGAGTGACATCACGTGCACTTCACTCTTGTCGGCGTATACATGCGCGGTGAGGATGACGTGATGGCCTTCGTGGCCTTTCACCGCATCCGGGTTGGTAATAGTCCAGGTCTTTTTGTCTTTGTCGCCGACGAAGGTTTTGCCGTCGTCACCGATTTTTCCCATAACTTTGACGGCTTTTGAAGACGCGTCTGCGCTCATGCTGTCCTGCTTCATGCTGTCCTGGGAAACGCATATGCCGCAGGCCAACAGACTAAAGGCAAAACAAAAAACCAATGCTTTCTTCATAACTGACCTCCTTAGATAAGTCGGGCGCTTTCGCGGGCTACGTTACGCGCATTCATAGGGAATGGTCAACGCCTAAGATGATCGCCCTGCAAATGGTACTTAAGTAATCATGAGTGCGATTCCTCTCGATCCGCATGTCTTTCAGCCATATCCCTCTCGTAATGTACGAGATAAATTCCGCAAAACTAAAATGCAATGTGGGGGTTAGATTAACTATGCTCAACAAACTCTTGAAGTCGCTCTTAGTCCTGGCAGCGGGTGGTTTGATGTTAGTAGCTGGTGCCGCTGCTCAAACCCAAGACAACACATCCGGCGCCGGACCGGGGCAGTACGATCCGGGACATCCGCGCGTCAACGAGGTGAATGGCCGCGAGCAGAATCAGCAGGATCGCATTGCGAACGGAGAAAAGAACGGTACGTTGACGCCTGGCCAGGCTGCGCATTTGGAAAATCGCGAACAGCATATCGACAACCAGGAGAAAGCTGACATGGCTGCTCACAATGGCCACCTGACCAAGGGCGAGCAGAGGCAGATTAACCGGGAGCAGAACCGTACCAGCAGGCAGATCTATAAGGACAAACATTCCGATAAGTAGATTGATGCTCAACTACCCAAGTCAGGACAAGCCGCGGCTTACCGCGGCTTGTTCTGTTTTCCGGAATACAGCGCCGACCTTACATTTTCACGTCAATACTTGTCTATAATGGCCGGGGCTTGGCATCGCGTAAGCCGATCACCGCGGATAACGAAAAAATGCCGGTTGAATGTATGAAGGTTAGGCCCGGAATGGAAGTCGCCGGCCTGAGTGATGTGGGTTGCCAAAGAGAAAATAACGAGGACTCCTATCTTTATTGGGAGCCGGTCGACGATCGTGAATTCCAGCGCAAGGGAAGACTAGCAGTTATAGCCGACGGCATGGGCGGATACGAAGGAGGCCAGGAGGCCAGCCGCCTGGCAGTTGAGACAGTACGGGAAGGGTATGACAAAGTAGTACTCGACGATCCGCAGGCAGCTCTGGTGGAATCGTTCGCGGCTGCTCACCAACGCATTCAAGCGTATGCCGTACAACATCCCGAACTTCACGGGATGGGAACGACCTGCACCGCGATCGTGATTCGTGGCCGCCAGCTTCATTTTGCCCATGTGGGCGATAGCCGGATGTATCTTCTGCGTAATTCGCATATCTCGCGCCTTACCCGAGACCACTCCTATGTGGGAAGGCTGGTGGAAAGTGGCATCGTCCGTCCTGAAGACGCGGAGAAACATCCTCAGCGCCATATCCTTACCGCAGCTTTGGGAGCGGGGGTTGAAGTCGCGGTAGAAAGTGGCCCAGCGGGAATGGCATTGCTGGATGCCGACATCCTTCTTCTTTGTACCGACGGTCTTTGGGGAGTCGTGAGCGACACGGAACTTGAAACGGAACTCAACCAGGGCACCCCGGCAGAGTCCTGTGCTGCACTTGTGAAGCTGGCGATTCAGCGTGGCGGTCCCGACAACATTACCGTCCAAGTCCTCCGCGTTTCATCGGCAACTGAGGCGAATTTGTAAGCTTGATGCCTGCCGGGAACATCTGATCTGCAATGTGATGCACATGAGCCTTTCGAGTTAACCTGCCGGGTTATTTGCATCTTTATAAAAATAAACCACTTAATTTATCGAAACGCATCTTCGGATGCGGCTGCTTAATTGCTTAACCATATGCGGTTCATAAAGGCTACTAATACAATGGACTTTATGGCATAATGGCGACCCAATGAAAATTTCGCAAAAAGGACTTTACGCTCTGCAAGCCATGATGATGCTGGCGCGGCACTACGACCAGGGCGCAATCAAGATCCGGGAGATTGCCTATGAGGAAAATCTTCCAGAAAAATTTCTCGAACTGATTCTGCTCGAGCTGAAAAACGCCCGTATGGTGGAAAGCGTTCGCGGCGCCAAAGGTGGATATCAGTTGCGGCGCGCTCCTTCTGAGATTCGTTTGAGCGAGATCATGAGATTGATCGACGGTCCGCTTGCGCCCTTCGGCGATGCCGAGCAATTGCGCGCGCTGATTGACCGCGATGTGCCCCACCGGGCGCTTTACCAGTTATTTCTTGATGTGCGCGATGCGGCTGCCAACATTCTGGAAAATAATTCACTGGCAGAACTCATTGCCGACCCCGGCCCGCGTAAAGGCAAGCGCTCGGCAAAAAAGAAAGATAAAGGCGCTGTTCTGCCTATGGTCGTGGGTGGACAAAAAGGCGAGTAGATAATTCTTTAAGGCTTTAAAAATAACTCCTCAAAGCAGGAAACCTTCCCCTATCTTTCCGCAATTTAACTTTCTTTTAACAAAGGATGTGTAAGGTGGTCTGTCGAGAATTACTATTATCCCAATTAATCCAATTAACACAATTGTAATAATTGTGATGCCATAATCCTGGCAGCGCGTATAGGCGAACGTCCCGAAAGCGACGCGTTCAAAGGTGAAAAGTTTCTGTAACTCCCCAGGTAAAAAGCTGTTTCAACCCAACTTAAAAGGAGAGGATTTTGAATTTCATGAAACCAACCAAAAAGCTGTTCGTCACGGCTCTTGCGTTCGCGGCTTTATCCGCCGGCGTATGGGCAGAAGATCCGGCATCGGGAGCGCCCGCGGCGAAAGACGCGGCGGCGGTACCGGCAGCAGCGGCGCCTGCACCGGTTCCATCAGTGGTTACGGCGGCGGATGTTCAGGCATTGAAAGATGCTTTGGCCTCCCAGCAACTGCAACTGCAGCGGCTCGAGCAACAACTGCAGCGGCAACTGGAAGCCCAACAGGCTGCAGCAGAGGCCGCAGCCAGCAAAGCCGATACCAGACCCGCACCGCAGCAACAAGCGGCAGCTATCACATCCGGTACTCCAATTCAGCAGGACAATTCCGCGCCCAGCGGGCTCAACCTGCAAAATCAGGCATCCACGGATAATCCTGACGCAAACCCGATGCACGGGGGAACGTCGATTCACTTCAAAGGAGTCACCATCACTCCCGGTGGATTTGTGGCGGCTGAATTTGTACGGCGGTCAAGGGCGTTGGGAGCGGACGTAACCACGCCTTTCAACTCTCTGACCATGCCGGGCGCTTCGCAGAATTCGCTCTCTGAGTTCTTTGGGTCAGCCCGCCAATCACGGCCCACTGTTTACATCGATGGCCGCTTGAAGAATGTGGAATTCTCGAGCTATGTCTCTGCCGACTTCCTGTCGTCGGGCGACACATCCACAGCCACTCAAACCAACAGCTACACGTTGCGTTTGCGGCAAGCTTGGGGACAAGCCAAGTTCGATAATGGATGGAGCTTCCTTGGCGGCCAGATGTGGAGCCTCGTGACGGAAAACAAGGCCAGCATCGCCCCCAGCGATGACATCGGCAGAACCAATGATTCGCGACCGATGACCATCGACCCGGGGTACAACGTTGGATTTTCTTTTGCCCGGCAATACGGCATTCGCGTGACCAAGGACTTTAACCACAAATTTGCCTTTGCTGTTGCCATGGAAAACGCGCAAGGCACGCTTACCAGCCACGGCAACACCAACAACTTCCTGCTAGGCGAAGCGGGCGCAACCAACACCTACAACGATGCAGTTACCGGTTGCACCACTAGTTCTTACACTCCGACCGGCGCAACTAGTCCTACCTTCTACACCACCTGCTCCCCGGCCGGCTCTTACACCTTTAATCCCTCGCCAGACATCATCGCCAAGGCGGCCTTCGATCCTGGCTTTGGACACTATGAAGTTTTCGGACTCTTTGACCGGTTCCGTGACCGCGTATTTCCCTGCGCAAACTTTGCCGTGGGCACTACCGGACCTTGCCCGATCAACCCAGCCATTACCGGCCCCAGCGCTTATGGAGCCTATAACGACTCGAAAAACGGCGGCGGCTTCGGAGCGAACGCTCGCTGGAACTTCGATAACAAGCATATTGTGTTTGGATTGCACGGCTTCGGCGGCAGCGGAATCGGCCGCTACGGCTCAGCTCAGCTTTCCGATATGTCCATTCACGCCGATGGAACTCCCAACCTGATCAAAAACCTGCAAGGGTTAACCTCGCTGGAGTGGCACGGCAAGAAGCTCGATGTCTACCTTTATACGGGCGCGGAGTACAACAGCCGCACCAGCGATTACAATGCTGCTACGAAAGCGTACGTTGGCTACGGGGCTCCGCTCTTTAACAACTCCGGTTGCTACACGGAGACTCCACCATCTACCGCGGTTACTTCTGGTTTCAACCCAGGCTCGCTCTCCAAATGTACGGCCGACACACGCGCCGTCATCGAAGGCACGGCTGGCTTCTGGTACCGCTTCTACAACGGTCCCCGCGGCCGCTTCCAGTTCGGTACGCAGTATTCCTACGTGACTCGTCAGACCTGGTCTGGCATCGGTTTCGCAGGATCTGGGCAGCCGGGCGCATCGCCGGAAGGCCTGGATGGAATGGTCTTCACCTCGTTCCGTTACTACTTGCCGTAAAAGAAATGGTCCCGCGCCAGCTCTGGCGCGGGACCAAATTTTAACGGAACTTCCTTCCTTCAAATTTTCGAGGGGCGCCTTCCCTTCGGAAACGCCGCCGGTCCGGTTTTGGCCTACTCTCCTTTTCCGGGCCGGTGGTGTTAACTTATGACTACATCCTCTCATATGAACTCCAGACGCGATTTTCTACAGCATATTTCAGCGGCGGCAATTCTCACCGCAGCAGCGCCGTTATGGTTGAATCGGGCATGGGCGCAGAAACAAGCAGTCGAGGTGGCCGGTGAAGAGGGCATGCTTCTTCGCTCTTTCCGCTTCATCGATCTCGAAAGCCCGGTCGAATATTTCAATACGTGGCTCACTCCGGTGCCGCATTTTTTTGTGCGCAACCACATGCACGAACCGAGCGAACTGGACGCGGATACGTGGCGTCTTTCCCTGGGCGGAGAAGTGGAGAAGCCGCTGACCTTGAACCTTGCCGAGCTATCCAAAATAGAAACCCATTCGGTGGTGAACACCCTGGAATGTGCAGGCAATGGGCGCAGCCTGCATCGTCCGCAGGTGCCGGGTATTCAGTGGAGCAAGGGCGCAGTAGGAACGGCGCGATTTTCCGGGCCTCGGCTGCGTGATGTGTTGCAGCGGGCTGGCGTGAAGCCAACCGGGAAGCATGTAATGTTTCGCGGACTCGACGAAGTTCCGGGGAAAGTTCCCCCGTTTATTCGCAGTATTCCGATTGAGAAGGCTCTGGATGGCGACACGCTGATCGCCACGCACATGAACGGATTGCCGCTGACTAAACACCATGGATTTCCGGCGCGCGCGCTGGTCCCCGGCTGGATTGGCGCGGCGTCGTGCAAGTGGCTTACGGAAATCAAAGTGCTGGATGCGGAGTTCGTGGGGAATTTTATGAGCCCGGGCTATCGCTTGCCTAACCAGCCCGTGAAGCCGGGAGATGCAATCAAGCCGGAAGAGACGCATCCGGTTACAGCGCTGAGCGTGAAATCGGTGATTGCGGGGCCAAGCGATGGAGCTTCTTTAAAAGCCGGTAAGGTTACAGTTCACGGCGCTGCATGGGCGGGCGAGGCAGACATTGCCAAGGTGGAAATTTCAACTGATAGTGGAGCGAGTTGGAGCCAAGCGAAGTTGGGTCGCGAGCAGGCTCACTATGCGTGGCGGATGTGGAGCTACGATTGGAAAGCAGGCAAAAGCGGCGATTACACCATTTTGTCCCGCGCTACCGACAATCAAGGACGCACGCAACCGGAAAGTGCGGTTTGGAATCCGAGCGGCTATCTTTACAACGCCGTGGATCAGGTGAAAATTCATGTCGCGTAATGCGAAGAAGTTTCGCTCGAGGATATTTTCTGATTATCATGCGCTGCTTCTGTTTTTCGTGATTTGCGCTTTATCGCTTTTGGCACATGCTCAGAAATCTGCGAATGCAAGCGTCACCGCGGAGCTGCCTGCGGGCGCGATGCAGTCAAAGGCAACTACTGCGTGTACAGAATGCCACGAAGCGCGCATCATTCTCCAGCAGCGTTTGAGCAAAGGTGCGTGGGCAAAAGAAGTGGACAAGATGACGAAATGGGGCGCGCTGGTCGATCCCGCCGACCACGATGCGCTGATCGATTATTTGAGCACGAATTTCAGCCCGGACAAACCTGCTTATGAGCCGCCGCGCACCGCAGGCAAATGAAATTCTGTAGCAAAGCAAAAGCGCTGCCGACCCAATGCTCCAAGGCCTGGAACACTACGGCAGCGCTGCCAATTCTGAACCCAAATACGTAGGGAAAGTATAGAAACTCGACTGCACTATTTCTAGTGCATGATCGGGTTCCATCGGCAAGTGTTCGTTATCCCACAGGCTTTCATAAATTTAGTCACAAAAAGAAAAGGAAGGGTTTACGGTTTTTTCTCCGCGTTTTCCACGCCTTGCGCGAGGGAGTTTTTTTCTGGCCTCAGCAGTGGAAACAAAATGACATCGCGAATGGTGTGCGAATCGGTGAGCAGCATGCATAGCCGGTCAACACCCACGCCGACTCCGCCCGCCGGCGGCATGCCGTACGACAAAGCGCGGATGTAATCTTCATCCATCTGGTGAGCTTCGTCGTCGCCGCGCTCGCGTTCTTTCAACTGCGCTTCAAAACGTTGGCGCTGATCTTCAGGATCATTGAGTTCACTGAAGCCGTTTGCGATCTCCATCTGCCCGGCATAAATCTCGAAGCGCTCGGTCCATTCTGGTTCGTCCGGTTTTTGCTTGGAGAGTGGCGAGACAGCAGTGGGAAATTCGTAGATGATCGTCGGCTGAGTCAGGTGCTCTTCGGCAACGGCCTCAAATAAGCTGGCAATCGTCTTGCCAACCGGCTCATTCGAATCGTAGGGCATATGCGAGTGCGCCTGATTGAAGCGCTCAACCAGCGTTTTCACGCTGTCGTGCGAAGCGAAATCGTTCATTTCCGGTTTCGTTCCAGCAGCCTCAGGCCAAAACCTGATGATGGCTTCCCGCATGGTGAGCCGTTGCCAGTTGGCCCAATCGATTTCCTGGTCACCCCATTTTGCTTTCGTGCCACCGTTCGTGTCTTTCGCAGCCTGCGCAATCAATTCCTGCGTGAGATCCATCATGTCACGGAAGTCGGCGTAAGCCTGATAGTACTCAAGCATGGTGAACTCGGGATTCCAGCGCCAGCCCAATCCCTCATTGCGAAAGTTGCGGTTGATTTCGTACACGCGATCGAATCCGCCCACCACCAGCCGCTTGAGGTAAAGCTCGGGCGCAATGCGAAGGTACAAATCCATGTCGAGCGTGTTGTGGTGCGTGACAAACGGCCGCGCGACAGCTCCGCCGGCGATGGGTTGCATCATCGGGGTTTCGACTTCGACAAAACCATGCCCTTCCATGGTGCGCCGCAACGACTGCACCAGCTTACTGCGCTTCAGAAAAACTTCCCGCACTTCGGGATTCACCACCAGATCGACATAGCGCTGGCGGTAGCGCAGTTCCACGTCCGCAAGTTCGTTAAATTTTGTAGGCGCGCCGGCCGCGTCCGATTCGACAGATTTGCCCGCCGGCAGAGGCAGCAGGTCTTTACTGAGGAAAGTGATTTCTTCTACATGGATCGTGAGTTCACCGGTGCGGGTGCGAAAGAGGTAGCCACTGACGCCGATGTGGTCGCCCAGGTCGAGCAGTTTATATAAATTGAAGCCGGCATCGCCGACTGCATCTTTCTTCACGTAAATCTGCAGGCGTTGGCCGCCTTGCTGCAAGTGGCTAAACCCGGCTTTGCCCATCAGCCGAATCGCCATGATGCGGCCGGCAATGCGCACGCTTACCTTCGGATTTTCCAGTTGTTCCGCGGTCTTCTCCGAATACTCCGTAAGAATTTGCGGAATGGTGTGGGTCGATTCGTATTTGCTGCGGTACGCGATCTGACCGAGGGCTTCAATCTGTTTCAGCTTCTGGCGCCGCAGTTCGTAGATGTTTTCGTCGAGAGCCAAGCGAATCCTTATAAGCAGGGAATTGCGCCTGTTGGCGCAGAAGATCAATTGGAAACGGTGAAACGTGATTATAAACAAAGCGGCGTGGGAGCGCGGCATCCGGCGTTCGGCGAAGAATGATTCCTTTAAGATACCAAGATATTATGGTACATTGGTACACATGATTGATGATGCCAAACTTCTGGTGGAGCGAGTGCAAACCGGTGTGCGCATGGAAAAACGCCTGCTGAAAGTGTTGAAGGCCTTTGCTGAGTACCACGACATGACACTGGGCGATCTGCTGGAGGGCATCGTTCTGCATGCTTTCGATGGAAAGACGCCATTCAACCAGGCCTCGCTGGAGCGAATTGAGGAGTTGAAGCGGTTTTACGAATTCGATCTCGATTCGAGCGCCAGCCATCGATTGAAGGAAATCAAAGCACGGGCCGGGCGCCGGCGCACGGCAGAGAAATAGAGGTCTCATTTATGGCACAAAACACGAAAACGGCTTTGACCGTACTGAAGTGGACGCTGGGTCTGGTCATTCTGATGGAGGCGATTTTATTTGTGCTGCCCGGCGCAGCTCACGCCTTTGCCCAGACGCACATGACAAACGGGATACGGCTTGGCCTTGGATTCGGCGAGATCGCAGGTTGTGTTCTTATGCTCTATCCGCGCACGGCAGTTAGCGGGGCTCGGTTTCTGATGATTGTTTTCGCGCTGGCTATCGTCATTCATCTGTTGCACGGCATGTACGAAATAGGAAACCTGGCGATCTATACGGCTGCGGCATGGGCAGTTGCGGCCGGAGTTGAACGCTGATCGCATCATGAGCAACGCCCAATTCATACGCGCTTTCGAGAGCGATGTAGATCAAGCGTCTTCTTTTCATCACGCCGATCATGTTCGCCTGGCATTTGCTTATTTGACCGAATATCCGGTTCTTCAAGCGCTGGAGAGATTTTCCAATGCGCTCAGGCGATTCGCGAAGGCTCGCGGCAAGACGCAGCTTTATAACGAGACGATCACTTGTGCGTATTTCTTCCTGATTCATGAGCGGATGGCCCGTAGCTCGAACACGAATTGGGAGGAGTTTGCCCGGAGCAATCCCGACTTATTTCTGTGGAAGGGCGGGGTGCTGGATCGCTACTATGCGGCCGGCACATTAAATTCTGAGCTGGCCAGAATGGTGTTTGTGCTGCCTGATAAAGGGCTGTGAACTGGTTGTGTGCCATTGCCTGAAGAGTCTTGGAAGATGATAAGGCTCCTTCGACTCCCGGGCCGCGTTGCTTCGCGCCGCGGCCTCGGCTCAGGATGACGGTCATGCCTAAGCGCATACATTGCAGAGCTAGTTGAAGAAGATAGTTATCGGCGGTAAGATAGGCCGCAGTCGAGCGAGGCTTCCGATGCCGCAAAACTACGTCCCGATCTTTATCTTCATGGCTGTGCTGGCCGTGTTGTTGCCGGTTACGCTGTTGGCGGCGAAGCTGGTGCGCCCGAATAACCCGAGCAAGACCAAGCTGATGCCTTATGAGTGCGGCATCGATCCCATCGACAACGCGCGCGGACGTTATACCGTTCGCTATTACATCATTGCCATTCTGTTTGTGGTGTTCGATGTAGAAACGATATTCCTGTTTCCCTGGGCCGTGAAGTTTAAAGCGCTTGGCCTTTTCGGACTGGTCGAGATTCTGATCTTCCTCGTCATCCTTGTTGTCGGTTACATCTGGGTATGGCAAAAAGGGGCGCTGGAATGGGTGTAACCCCGTCCACGCCGGGCGCCGAGCCGCGCGCTGATACCTTTACCGCCAGCCGCTGGACCCAGGGCAACTTTCTTTTTCCGACTCGCCTGCTAGTCAGCCCGCAGCGGGTGAGCCGCATCAAGTCGCGGCTGTTTGGCAGCAATGAAGAAACGATTCCCATGTCGAAGGTGGCGTCGGTGCACATTTCTACCGGCGTTCTGTGGTCGGTGATCGTGATTGAATCGACGGGCGGCACCGATCCCATCACCAGCTATGGCCATCGCAAAAAAGATGCGCAGCGCATCCGCGATCTGATCGAGAGCTATCAGGCGCAAGGGCGCGTGTAGAGCGCGGCTCGATGCCTTCATGAAAATCAACTGGTTCATTTTTCTTTCTGATTTCGTTGACACACCCCGCACAAGCTGATAAAAGTTATCGTTCTATCCGTAGCCCTGCACGCCGGAGGTTTGTGCGTTCGCAGTTATGCCGGACGAAATTAAATCGCCCTCTTCACCACCGCCGGAAGGTGAGCCGAAGCCGACGGCGGATTCGACCCCAGTTCTTGGCGGCGTGAAAGCTACTCCATCCGGTTCCGTCCAAGCCGACGTCAAGACTCCTACTGAAAAGACCGCTTCATCGTCCACTCCGCCTGCTGCAACTCCATCTTCGCCAACTCCGGCAAAGCCAGCGGCAGCAGCGCCTGGGGCTCCCGCGGCGGCTAAACCTGCGGCCCCAGCCAAGGCGCCGGTGCCGACTCCGGTTCCCTGGGATTCGCCGATGGTCGCGAAATTCAAAGGATGCTATGGCTCCGGCATCGAGTCGCTGACATATCTTGGCCAGAACTACATGGTGGTCGACCGTTCGCTGATTCCGGAGATTCTTCAGATTCTGCGTAACCAAGAGCACTTCGATTATTGCGTGGACATTACCGCTGTTCATTATCCGCAACGCGAAAAGCAGTTCGATGTGGTGTGGGTGCTTTACTCTTTTGCGCGAAACGAACGCATTCGTGTGAAAACGCAGATCGTGGATGGCGACGCTCTGCCGAGCTCTGTGCCTATCTGGACGACCACGAACTGGCTGGAGCGTGAAGTCTACGACATGTTCGGCATTAAGTTTGACGGGCATCCAGACATGAAGCGGATTCTATTGCCCGATGGCTGGAAGGGATATCCGCTGCGTAAGGATTACGGCATTTTGCAGCAAGACAACGAGTGGGTGCAAATTAACCTGGGTATTGAAAGCGGGCAGTAAACGCGCCGTAGAACGAAATGACCGATCCCAACACAACTCTCTCGCATCTCGATCTCGAAACTCCCGAGAAGCCGTTTTTAGATGCGAATGAACTCGTCATTAATATGGGGCCGCAGCATCCCGCCACGCATGGCGTGCTGCGAGTAATTCTTCGCCTCGACGGCGAAAAAGTTCTCGGCCTGGAATGCGTGATCGGTTACCTGCATCGCGGCGTGGAAAAGATCGGCGAGCATCGCACCTACACGATGTTCAATCCATACGTCGATCGCATGGATTATGTGGCTGCCGTTTCCAACGGGCTGGGATATTGCGAGACGGTGGAGAAGTTGCTGAACGTTGAGGCGCCTCCGCGGGCGCAGCATGTGCGGGTGATTCTCACGGAACTCAACCGCATTGCCAGTCATCAACTTTGGTTGGGCACGCACGCGCTCGACATTGGGGCCATCACGCCGCTGTTTTATACCTTTCGCGATCGCGAAGAGATTCTTAAGATTTACGAAAAATATTGCGGTGCGCGGCTGACCACGCACGCCTTCCGTATTGGCGGGTTGCAGTATGAAACTTATGCCGGCTTCGAGCAGGAAGTAAAGAATTTTCTCACGTTCCTGAAGCCCAAGATTGATGAGTATGAAGAACTGCTCACCACGAATCGAATTTGGGTGGAGCGCACGAAGAACATCGGAAAGATTTCCGCGCAGGATTGCATTGCTCTTGGCGTAACCGGACCGGTCCTGCGCGCCAGCGGTGTGAAGTGGGATTTGCGCAAGGCTCAGCCTTACGCCAACTATAAAGATTTCGATTTCGAAATTCCGACGGGGCAGAACGGCGATACTTACGATAGATATCTGGTGCGCATGGCCGAGATGCGGCAATCGGTGCACATCATTGAGCAGGCTGTAAGCGCGCTCCCCGAAGGTCCGATCATGGCAAAAGTTCCGAAGGTGATAAAGCCGGCAGCGGGGGAGGTTTATCACTCGATTGAAGCGCCCAAGGGTGAGCTTGGATATTTTGTGGTGAGCGATGGTTCTACGCAGCCCTATCGGGTGCGCGTGCGCCCGCCATCGTTTGTTAACTTGCAGGCTCTGGATGTCATGTGTCGCGGCCAACTTGTGGCCGATGTGATCGCCGTGATCGGTACCCTCGATATCGTACTGGGCGAGGTGGACCGCTGATGGGTGCCATCGTCCAATACATCGAGTCTTACCTCAGCAGCAATCAGACTCCCGGCGCTGCGGGAAACATGTTCTGGGCGTTCGTTTACATCATGCTGGTTTTTCTCGGCCTCTCGGTCGCCGTGATCGCGATGAACTGGCTGGAACGGAAAATCCTCGCGCACATGCAGGTGCGGCTTGGGCCGATGCGCGTGGGTCCGCACGGCTTGCTGCAGCCCATTGCCGACGCCATCAAGTTGCTGCTCAAAGAAGACATCATACCGTCTGAGGCGGACGGGCTGATCTTCTGGGTGGCGCCGTTTGTAGTGGTGCTGGCTGCGTTCACGGTGTTCGTGGTGGTTCCGTTTGGTCCCACGCACGCGATCACGGACATGAATATAGGCATTCTGTTCATGCTGGGTGTCTCGTCGTTGAGCGTGCTCGGTATTGTGATGGCGGGCTGGGCGTCGAACTCACACTATCCGCTGATGGGCGCACTGCGCTCGAGCGCGCAGATGGTTTCTTACGAAATTGCGATGGGGCTGGCGGTGATTTCGGCCGTTTTGATGACGAGCTTGAATGCCACCGGAACCGGCACTTTGAGCATGATCGGCATTGTGCAGGCGCAGTTGGCACAGGGCGAGTGGTTCATATTCAAGTTCTTTCCGTTGGGGCTGATCGCTTTCTTTATTTTTGCGGTTGCCATGGTCGCGGAAACCAACCGCGCGCCGTTTGATCTGGCCGAAGCTGAATCGGAATTAACGGCGGGTTTTCACACGGAATACAGCGGCTTTCGCTGGTCGTTATTTTTTCTGGCGGAATATTCGGCAATGATCGCGGTTTCTTCCATCGCAGTCACATTGTGGCTGGGCGGATGGCTGCGTCCGTTCCCGAATCTTTTGAGCGGTTCTGCGTGGAGCGAGATTTTTTCTCTCGTGCCCGGAGCTACATTCCTGTTTCTTGCGGCGATGTGTTTTTACAATACCGTTCGCATGCCCAAGCATCCTTACTTCCGGATTCAAACCATCGGGCTGGCCGGATTCGGAGTTGTGCTTGGCTTAATCGGACTGGTCTTGTTTATTCCTATAGTCAGCATTCGCATTCAAGACATTTTCTGGTTTTCGGCGAAAGTTGCCGGGTTTATGTACCTCTATATCTGGTATCGTGGCACGTTCCCCCGATATCGTTTTGACCAGCTCATGCGGATGGGATGGAAAGTCCTGCTGCCGATGGGACTGGGCGTTCTTGTTCTGACAGCTGTTGTAGCGCTGTTGCAACCATATTTATGGCACCCGTAGCCACACCGTTTTTCTTTTATCTGCTTGCCGGGATCATGCTCATCGGCGGGATCATGGTGATCACGCGCAAGAACCCGGTACACTCGGCGCTGGCGCTGATTGTGACGCTGCTGGCGCAGGCTTCGATTTATCTCATGCTGTATGCGCCGTTTGTAGCTGGCGTGCAGATCATTCTGTATGCCGGCGGAATTATGGTGCTGTTTTTGTTTGTGATCATGCTGGTGAGCATTGACCGCTCGATAAGAGAGCGGCAGTTCAACAGCCAGTGGGTTGTGGGTTTGATCGCGGCTACGGCGCTGGGGGGATTATTCATCGCTGTTTACACCAAGGGAACGTCGATCTTTCCCGAGCATGCGCTGCCCATGATCGAGAACGACAACACGCAAAAAATCGCCACTATGTTGTACGGACAATACATGTTCGCCTTCGAGATCGCCTCATTGCTGTTGCTGGTGGCAATTATTGGGGCAGTGGTGATGGCGAAGAAGAGGATTTGATGCAAGCAGTCAGCACTCAGCATTCAGCCAAGCTGGAATTTTCGTGAAAAATCGATGCAGGTCAATGTTGGCCGAATGCCGAATGCCGAATGCTGATGGGTTGTAGCTAAATAGCTCAAAATGGAGTCACTCCTTCACATTACGACTTTGCACTATTTGATCCTCGGTGCGGCTTTGTTTTTGCTGGGCGTCATTGGTGTGCTGACGCGGCGTAACGTCGTCGTCGTCCTGATGTCGATCGAGTTGATTTTGAACGCTGTCAATCTGAATCTGGTAGCGTTTTCTCGCATGTGGGGAGGCTTACACGGGCAGGTATTCGCCATCTTTGTAATAACCGACGCCGCGGCAGAGGCTGCGGTTGGACTTGGAATTTTGATCGCCTTCTTCCGCAACAAGGAGACGGTGAATATCGACGAAGTGAATTTGCTGAAGTGGTGAAGAAGCACTCAGCAGTCAGCACTTAGCATTCAGCCTTAATTTTCGGGGGCTGGCGCAAGTGCTGTAGATGGGCTGAGTGCTAAATGCTGAGCGCTGAATGCTATTTCTAAAATACATCTGGCTCATTCCGCTGTTCCCGGCCTTCGGCGCGGCTGTCATGTTCTTTTTTGGCCGCAAGCTGAAGAAGGCAACGGTCAGCGCCGTTTGTGTGGGCATGATCGTATTGGCTTTTGTCATGGCTTGCGGAGCCGTGTGGCAATACTCGGCGTGGTCTTCCAGCCAAGAACATTTCCATCAGCCTTATCAGACCATCCTGTATACGTGGCTTGGCACTGACACCGGCCACATGAATTATTTGACTCATGACGGCACCGCGGCCGCATTCCAAGCCGATGCCGGATTTCTGCTCGATCCGCTTTCCAGCATCTGGCTGCTGTTTGTTACCGGCGTCGGAATGCTGATCCATATTTATTCCACCGGATACATGGCGCATGAAAGCGGGTATTACCGCTTTTTCGGATACCTGAACCTCTTCATGTTTTCGATGTTGACGCTCATCCTCGCTAACAATTATGTGTTGCTGTTTGTCGGCTGGGAGGGCGTGGGGCTGTGCTCGTATCTGTTGATCGGATTTTATTTTCATCGCAAGTCGGCCAGCGATGCGGCGGCCAAAGCTTTCATCGTAAATCGCATCGGCGACGCGGGATTTATCCTGGGCATGTTTTTCATCGCATGGTATTTCGGATCGTTGCGCTTTACGGAAGTTACCCACATTGCGCACAGTGGCCGCTTTGCGATTGGCGATCCCATCATCACCGCAGCCACACTTCTTCTTTTCGTGGGGGCTTGTGGCAAGTCAGCACAGCTTCCGCTATATATATGGCTGCCTGACGCCATGGAAGGCCCGACGCCGGTTTCCGCGCTGATTCACGCGGCGACCATGGTCACCGCGGGCGTGTATATGATCGCGCGATCGAATGCGCTTTTCGTACTTGCGCCTACTTCAATGAAGACGGTTGCTATTGTAGGTGCGCTGACCGCGATTTTCGCAGCCTCTATCGGCTTGGTGCAAAACGACATCAAGCGTGTGCTGGCCTACTCCACCGTCTCGCAGCTGGGATATATGTTCCTGGCGCTCGGTGTTGGAGCCTTCACCGCAGGCGTTTTCCACGTCTTTACCCACGCGTTTTTCAAGGCGTTGTTGTTCCTGGGCGCGGGTTCGGTGATTCACTCTATGAGCGGCGAGCAGGACATGCGCAACATGGGCGATTTAGGCCATCGCATTCCCGTCACGCACCGCACCATGTTTATCGCCACGCTGGCGATTGCGGGCATCTTTCCGTTCGCCGGTTTTTTTTCCAAGGACGCCATTCTTTGGGAAACCTGGTCGCGCGAAGGCGGCGCGTACCGCTTTCTCTGGTATATCGGTTATGCGACCGCGCTGATGACGGCCTTTTATATGTTCCGCCTGATGTACCTCACGTTCCACGGCCGTCCGCGGATGAGCCACGAAGCAGAGCATCACATTCATGAGTCACCCTTATCGATGACTGCGCCGCTGGTTGTATTGGCGCTCTGCGCGATCGGCGCCGGTTGGCTGGGCTGGCCGCATAGCCTGGGCGGATCCGATCGATTTACAGCATTTCTCGAGCCTGTATTCGCACCCGAGGCGCGCGTTCTTCAACAAGAGGGAAGAACCAGCCAGTTGGTGCAGGGCGTGGAGGAAGAAAAAAATACCAGCACGGAATGGTTGTTGATGGCTCTGTCTCTGGGCGCGGCAGGTCTGGGCTGGGGTATGGCCTGGAGAAGTTATCGTCACGCCGACAAAGGTTACACCGAGCCGATCGCAATTGCTGCTCCGCCCGTTTACGATGTGCTGCTGCACAAGTATTACGTGGACGAAGGTTACGACTACGTATTCACGGGACGCCGCAAGCTCGGCCCCGTGCGCCTGGGCGTGCTCGGGCTGGGTGAAGCGTCATCGTGGTTCGACACGCATGTGGTCGATGGTTTGGTCAACGGCGCCGGATGGATTACACGTCTCGCAGCGACCATTTCGAGTTGGTGGGACAAGTGGATCATCGACGGCATCGGCGTCAACGGCCCGGCGATTCTGGCGCGTATGTTGTCTTATCCGATGCGCTTGCTGGAGTGGGGTTTGGTGCAATGGTATGCGCTGGTGATGACTGCCGGCTTAGTCGGGTTTGTGTTTTATTACGTGTGGCATTAACAGCAGCTTCCAGCTCCTGGCCTCTAGCAAAATAGACAACCGCTAGGCAGGAAGTCTGGAAGCTGGCAGCTGGAAGCTACTATCATGTACAACCACATACTCTCGATCATCCTCTTCACGCCGCTGGTGGGCGCGTTTGTGCTCTTGTTCGTCCCTAAGGAGAACAAGGACGCCATCCGCTGGGTTGCCAATATTTTTTCGCTTGGCGGATTTCTGATCTCGCTGCCGCTGGTGCCCTGGTTCTGGGCGCAGCGCTTCGAACCCGGTTTCAAGTTTATTGAGGGTGCGCCGAACAACTGGATTCCCTCCATCGGTGCCGGTTACGTGATCGGCATCGACGGCATTTCGTTCCTGCTCATCATGCTGACCACGCTGCTGGGCTGGATCTCGATTCTTTCTTCCTGGACGGCCATCGAGAACCGCGTAAAAGAATATTACGTATGGTTTTTGATTTTGCAGACCGGCATGTTGGGTGTTTTTGTTTCGCTCGACTTCTTCCTGTTCTTCGTTTTCTGGGAAGCGATGCTCGTCCCGATGTATTTGTTGATCGGCATCTGGGGCGGTCCACGCAAACTTTACGCCGCGATCAAGTTCTTCCTCTATACGCTGGCTGGTTCCGTGCTGATGTTGTTGGGCATCCTGTTCCTCTATTTCCATCACCACGTGCTGACTGGTATTTACACCTTCAGCCTGACGGCGCTCTACGAGACTGCGCCGAAGATTTACTCTGATCCGGCGTACGGGCCAACCATCGCCACGCTGCTGTTTTTCGCGTTCTTTTTCGCCTTCGCGATCAAAGTGCCGATGTTTCCGTTTCACACCTGGCTGCCGGATGCACACGTGGAAGCTCCAACCGCCGGCTCCGTGATACTGGCGGGCGTTCTGCTGAAGATGGGAACTTATGGCTTCATTCGCTTCTCGCTGCCATTTTTCCCCGATGTGCTCACGCACACCAAAGTTCGCGGATGGATGATTACGCTTTCGCTGATTGCGATCATCTACGGCGCACTGGTATCGCTGATGCAGAAGGATATGAAGAAGCTGGTGGCTTACTCGTCCGTGAGCCATTTGGGTTTCTGTACTCTGGGCATCTTCGCGCTGAATTCGGCAGGTTTGAGCGGATCGGTTTTGCAGCAGATCAATCACGGTATCTCGACGGGAGCGCTGTTCCTGATCGTTGGCATTTTGTACGAACGCCGGCATACGCGCGAGATATCTGAGTATGGCGGCATTTCGAATGTGATGCCGGTTTACGCGACCATCACCATGATCATGTTTCTATCGTCGATGGGATTGCCGCTGCTGAACGGCTTCGTCGGCGAGTTCACCATTTTGCAAGGCACGTTCATGGAGAACTGGCGCTGGGGCGCGTGGGCTGTGCCGGGAGTCGTTCTCGCGGCCGCGTATTTGCTGTGGCTCTATCAACGCGTTTTCTTTGGCACGGTGACGAATCCGAAAAATGAAAAATTGCACGACCTGACGCCGCGGGAAGTGCTCACGTTTGTGCCGCTCCTCATCATGGCCTTCTGGATCGGCCTCTATCCCAAGCCGTTTTTCCAGATTCTTGAACAGCCGGTGAATAAGATCGTGGCCGATGTACACACGAATCGAGTCGACGCTAATTTCAGCGCTACGCTCCAACCTGAGCCCGAATCGACAAAGCAGCCAGCGGCGAAAGGGACGAACTAGTGGGCGCGCTTTCCCAATTTAATTGGAACGATTATGTACTGGTGCTGCCCATCACACTGCTCACACTGTTCGCTCTTGGCATTTTGCTTATTGATCTCATGATCCCGCCGGAAGCCAAGTGGGCCAATGCCGTGACTGCGTTCATTGGGGTGTGTTTCGCAACGGCAGGCGTGGTAAAAGTTCAAAGCTTTGTGCAGGATCACCGGGTGCCACCAGGGCGCGGCTGGCCCGCCATGGCGAACGCCCTGTTTGTGGATCGCTTCGCGCTCTATTTCTTTTATTTGTTTCTTGCGGCCACGGCGATCTCCATTCTCATGTCGATGCGCTACCTGAAGGCTGAACATGAGAACCATGGTGAGTATTACTCGCTCATGCTGCTGTCGGTCGTAGGCATGATGTGCATGGCTGCCGGGTTCGACATTGTGCTGATCTTCATTGGCCTGGAGCTGATGGCGATTTCCACCTACGTGCTGGTTGGATTTCTGCGGCGCAACCGCCGCTCCAATGAGGCTGCACTGAAGTATCTGCTGCTGGGCGCGTTCTCCTCTGGGATTTTTGCCTACGGCCTATCGCTGCTTTATGGCCTTACCGGGACCACAAATCTCGGCGATATCAACCGCCGGCTGGCGGGAATTCTCGCCCGGGATCCGCATAATCCGGTCGCGATTGTTGCTTTGCTGACTACGATTACTGGACTATTGTTCAAAGTTGCGGCTGTTCCGTTTCATCAATGGGCGCCGGATGCGTATGAAGGCGCTCCGACATCCATTACCGGTTTCATGTCCGTCGCGGTAAAAGCTGCAGGATGGGCGATGCTGTTGCGTATTTTGCTATGGGGACTGTATCCCATGCGTCCTGTTTGGGTTCCGTTGCTGGTTTTTGTTTCCATCGCAACCATGACCGGGGCTAATTTCGCCGCGCTTTCCCAGACCAATACCAAGCGCCTGCTCGCCTATTCTTCGATTGCCCACGTAGGCTACATGCTTCTCGGCCTGGTCGCGGGAACTGCCTACGAAGCCAGCACGGATGGCGTGAAGGGCATCCTGATATATCTTCTTGTCTACACGTTTATGAACCTTGGCGCATTCGGCGTAATCACTTCGCTGCGCCATCGCCATGTGATCGGCGACGAGATAGATGATCTCAACGGGCTTTACGCGCGCGCGCCGGTTGAAGCCGTGTTGATGCTGATCTTTCTGCTTTCACTGGCGGGAATCCCGCCCCTGGCGGGCTTTTGGGGGAAATACTTCATCTTTCTCAGCCTGGTTGAAACCGGGCATTACGCGCTGGCGTCTTTGGGCGTGCTGTACTCCGTCTTCGGCTTGTACTATTACCTGAAGATGGCGAATGCCATGTTTATGGGCAAGCCGGAAGAAGAAGGCACGCTGAGAGTGAGTTGGAGCATGCGGGCAGGGCTGGCTATGGCTGCTTTCGCGACCCTGTTCATCGGAATTATGCCGGAACGGTTTATCGAGATCGTGAACTGGTCGCTGGGGCTGGCGCAGAGTGCAGCGGTGGCGAAAGTGATTCGTTAGAAATATTTTTCGAGCCGATACAGAATCGAAATTCTCGCGAGTGTCTGTCAATCCCAATACGCCTGATCCCGAGCGCAAAGAAAATTTCTGGGTCCAGGCTGGCCGCTACAGCCAACTGGCGGTTATGCTTCCGGCAGCGCTTGTGGTTGGATGGCTGATTGGCGCTGGACTCGATCGCTGGTTGCATACGACCTGGCTTTACCTGGCGGGAATTTTTTTGGGAATCGCTGCGGGTTTCATTGAACTGATTCGCACCGTTATGCGCGACACGAAATAAATCATCAGCGCAATAGATTGCTTGACGCAGGCGGCTATCCCTTACCATATATAGCGAGGATGCCGAACCCATCACAAAATGAACTTGATGTATTGCGAACTGCAGCATCAGAACATTTCTACGCAGGCGCTCTCCGCCGCATTCGCAACTGCATGGCAGTCCTCGCGCCATTGTTCGTTGCCGCTGCCTGGATTAGATTCGGCCTGCGTGCTGCTATCGGGATGGTTTTCGGTTGCGCCATCGCTTACGTAAACTTCCATTGGTTGAAGCAGGTGATAGCGGGGTTTGTCGACCGTGCGACTGGGGTAGCTACCTCGGAATCAGGGCAGGGAATTGTTTTTCGCTTCTTGTTTCGTTATGTTTTGATGGCCCTTGGCGCCTATGCTATATTGACTGTTTCCCCCGCGAGCCTGAATGGGCTTCTTGCGGGTTTGTTTTTGCCAGTTGCCGCGATTTTGTGCGAAGCCTTGTATGAAGTTTATGCGGCTTTGTTTCGCGGAGTTTAAGCCGTATCGCGAAGAGTCAGCTTCTCTATGCCCGAACAACTCTGGTTCACTAAAATCCTGAATGGCATGTTCGCGGTGCCGGTGACCATGCTATTGCGGTCACTGCATATCGAGCCCAAATATCCGAACGCGTCAATTTCTAATTCGTTTTCAATGGAAGTTTTGGTTTTTTGCTTTCTTCTGGTCTTGTTTCTGCTCGTCCGGTTGCGGCTTTCGGTGGATCGTCCCAGCGCTTTGCAGCATATGTTCGAAGGCGTTGAGGGGTTTATTCATGGGCAGAGTGAAGAGATCATTGGCCATCATAGCGAAGGCTACACGGCGTTTCTGGCCACGCTATGTTTCTTCATTTTGTTCTGCAATTTGATCGGCGTGATTCCCGGCTTTGAGTCGCCCACCGCTCTGCCCATCGTTCCGTTAGGCTGCGCTCTTTGCGCGTTTGTGTACTACCAGGTCCAGGGATTCAAGCATGTTGGCATTGGCTACCTAAAGCACTTTGCGGGGCCGATGCCGGCCCTGGCACCCTTGATGATTCCCATCGAACTCATCAGCCACTTGGCGCGCGTGCTTTCGCTTACGATACGTTTGTTTGCCAATATGTTCGCCGGCGACATGGTCACTTTGGTTTTCTTT
>Ga0224568_1000022_pt1 | contig 68289 bp, 55 predicted proteins | sample CLU5metagenome_FD_182727 | JGI IMG/M metagenome (GOLD analysis project Ga0224568, IMG submission 182727) | Spruce litter microbial communities from Bohemian Forest, Czech Republic - CLU5 | ecosystem: Environmental > Terrestrial > Plant litter > Unclassified | place: Czech Republic: South... | reverse complement strand
TCCAGGCCGTGAAAGTTCCGCCTCCGAACGAGACGGATGCGGTAAAGATTCTTTTCGGTATTAAAGACCGCTACGAGAAGTTTCACGCCGTCACTTATACCGACGATGCCATCAATTTTGCGGTCTCGCACTCGAACCGCTATATTCCTGACCGCTTTCTGCCGGATAAAGCAATCGATCTGGTGGATGAAGCTGGGGCGCGCGTAAAACTGCGCCAGACTTCGCAGCCGGAGGAGATCAGCGAAGTACAGAAGCGGATCAAATTCATCGTGCACCGCATGGAAAACGCCATTGCGAATCATGAGTTCGAGAAGGCACGCTTTTATTCGGATGAAGAGCGCAAGGAGCGCGAGAACCTGCGTGCTCTGCGCGAGAAATATCATCTGGATGAATCTTCGACTGGAGTTGTGGGGCGCGAAGACATCGAAGACGTGGTTTCGCGCTGGACCGGCGTTCCGATCACTTCCATCAAGGAAGAAGAAACACAGAAGCTGCTGCGCATTGAAGAAGAGCTGCACAAACGCATCATTTCGCAGGATAAGTCGATCAGTGCTTTGGCTCGTGCCATCCGGCGTTCACGCGCAGGGTTGAAGAGCCCGAACCGGCCGATTGGATCGTTCCTGTTCCTGGGGCCGACTGGCGTGGGCAAGACCGAAGTTGCACGGACTTTGGCTCAATTCATGTTCGGAACTGAGAAAGCTTTGGTTCGCTTCGATATGTCGGAATTCATGGAGAAGCATTCGGTTTCCAAGCTGATCGGTTCGCCGCCGGGATATGTGGGATACGAAGAGGGTGGTCAGCTTACCGAACGCGTGAAGCGAGCACCTTACTCTGTGGTGCTGCTGGATGAAATTGAGAAGGCGCATCCGGATGTGTTCAATATCCTGTTACAGGTTTTTGAAGACGGCCAGTTGACCGATGGCCTGGGCAATACGGTCGACTTCAAGAACACGATTCTCATCATGACGTCGAATATAGGGGCGAGGCACCTGCAAAAACGCGAGGGCTTTGGCTTCCAGTCGACTTCGGACGATATGGTTTCGGGCAAGGTTGAGGAGTTGGTGAAGGGCGAGGTGAAACGCACCTTCAATCCTGAATTCCTGAACCGGCTGGATGAAATCATTCTGTTCCTGGCTTTGGGCGAAGCAGACCTGATTCAGATTTTGGAACTGATGGTCACGCAGCTCAACACAAACCTGGCGCAGAAGTCGATCACTGTGTCCGTGGCAGATGAAGCGAAGAGGTGGATTCTTAGCCAGACGCTCACTGATCGTTCATATGGAGCGCGTCCGTTGCGCAGGGCGTTGCAGAAGTATATTGAAGACCCGCTGTCGGAGGCGTTGATTCAGGGGACGATTACGACGCGTCCGGCGTTCATCGAGGTCTTCCTTGAGGACAACAAGCTGTTCTATCGTCCTGTGGACGCGGAAAAGACTGAGGGGGTTTTGTTGTACGAAAACAGCTAGCTTTTCGCAATCAGCTTTCAGCCGTCAGCTTTTGCTGGCGGCTTTTGTTTTTCCTGCCATTTTGCCCAGGGTGCGGGTGTATTCGCGGATGGTCTCGGGGCGCACACGGTTGTAGATGAATTGTCCTTCGCGGCGGGATTCAATCAGATTTGCCTCTGCCAGTATCCGAAGATGATGAGAAATGGTGCCAGGAGTGAGCGGACATTTCTGTAATAGCTCCCCACAAAACATCTCACGGTGCGCGGAGATTGTCCCGTAGATGCGCAGGCGTGTGGGATCGCTGAGCGCCTTGGATATCTTGGCCAGTTCCTTCTCGGTCATTTTCTCATTTGAGTATAGCCTCGCGGGCTGTGATTCATAATCTGAATCTTTGATATTTTGACAATCATCAAAGTATGCGAATCATTAAAAGCGAGACGATCAGCCGTTCGCGTTCCGCGATTTCATATGGAGGATTGCATGTCAAAGAGATTTGAAGGAAAAACTGTAGTCATTACCGGCGGCAACAGCGGGATCGGCCTGGCCACTGCCAAGCTGTTTCATGACGAAGGAGCGAAAGTTGCCATATCGGGGCGCGACCAGAAAACTCTGGACGAAGCCGTGAAAACAATTGGCAATGGCACGCTGGCGGTAAAGGCGGATGTTTCGAAGCTGGCCGACATCGATAAGTTTTATGCGCAGGTGAAGGAGAAGTTCGGCAAGATTGACGTTCTTTTTGCCAATGCCGGCATCGCAAAGTTTTCTCCTGCGGCCGACAGCGGCGAGCCGCTTTTCGATGAAAGCTTCAACATTAACGTGAAGGGTCTTTACTTTACGCTACAGAAGGCGCTTCCGCTTCTCAATGACAACGCTGGCATTGTTCTGAATTCTTCGGTTGTCGGCACAAAAGGCTACGTTGGCTCGTCGATCTATTCGGCGACCAAAGCGGCGGTGCGCTCGCTGGCGCGAACGTTCGGGGCTGAATTTGTGGACCGCGGGATTCGCGTGAATGTAGTGAGTCCGGGGCCGATTGAAACTCCGATTCTTGAGAAAGGCGGCATGCCAGCGGCCGCAATTGATCAATTCGCGGAGAATATTAAGAACCGTGTTCCGATGAAGCGCTTTGGCAGGCCGGAGGAAGTTGGCCATGCGGTGTTGTTCCTGGCCAGCAGTGAGGCTTCTTACATCACAGGCGTGGATCTGAATGTCGACGGAGGGATTGGCCAGATTTAGGTGCTGTTGCGCTGGAGTGAGCCGCCGGCAAAAAGCCGGCGGCTTTTGCTTTCGGTTTCAGAAATCTCCTGTTGCGACTTTTTATCGCTCTTACACTAGAATTCTTGCGTGCCCGAAGCTCCGAATGGCCGTCTCGACCGCGTAGTCACCCAACTTGGCCTGTACGAACATCCTCTGCTGAATTTTTCGGCTCGCGCCAAGAGCGAGGGCGTGGAAGTCATCATCCAGTTCAAAGACACATCGGTTCCGGTTCATACGTATTACTTCGATCTTCATCCTCGCGACCTCGACCATCCCAACTTCGAATGGAGCTTTCAGCGCCAGCTTTATGACGCGCTGCATGATTACTTCGTCGAAATGTTTATACGTACGCCGCAGGATCGAGATGAGCGAAGGCAAAGGGGATTGTGAATCCGCTGCGCCAAAAAATCGAAGATGAAATCCGCGAACGCGGCCCCCTTCCCTTCTCGCGTTACATGCAACTTTGCCTTTACGATCCTGAGTTTGGCTATTACTCGCGGAATGTGGAACGGTTTGGCAAAGCGGGAGATTTTTATACCTCGAGCGATGTGCATTCCGTGTTTGGAAGACTTTTGGCGCGACAGTTTGAGGAGATGTGGCGCGTTCTTGGCTCGCCGGAGCACATTGCATTAGTTGAACTGGGACCGGGGCGCGGATTATTTGCGCAAGATGTTTTGGGCTGGTGCGAAAAGAAGTTTCCAGATTTCTTTCACGCGCTGACTTACTTGCTGGTTGAGAGTTCACCGGCGTTGCGGCAGCGAATCGAAGATAAGCTGGGGCATTACCTGGCGACGGGAACGGCAAATCTCGCGGCGGATTATCTGTCGATTGAAATTCCGTCGACTAGCATTGTTTTTGCCAATGAATTCTTTGATGCGCTTCCTGTCGATATTCTCAGCACCAATGGTTCCCTGCGCGTCGGCTTGCTCAACGACCGCTTCATTGAAATCTGGGACACAGCTTCGCGCGATGAATTGGAATTCCTCGACCGTTACTCGATTCATCCCGAGGCGGATGAACGCGTTGAAGCGACTCTCGTCGCTCAGCAAGTCGCAAAGGATATCGCGGCGAGGACTCAGCGCGGCTTTCTGATCGCCATCGATTACGGCTTTACCCGCGAGGAACAACTTGCCGGACGCCATCGCGGAACGCTGAAAGCGATTCGCCAGCATTCGGTGAGCGCTAATCCATATGAGGCACCCGGTGAGCAGGACATTACCGCAGATGTGAACTTCACTGCGCTTGCAGCCGCGGTGCAAAAACAAGGCATGCAGACGCACAAACTTGTAACCCAATCACAATTCCTGATGGGCATTGGTGAAGCGAATCAGTTTGCCGACGCATTTGAAGATTGCCGCTTGCCGCAGGAACGGGCGAAAACTGCGCTACAACTTAAGCATTTGATCACGCCTGAAGGCATGGGGGAGAGCTTTCAGGTGCTGATTGCGGGCAAAGGAGTCGAACGAGAAAAAGCTGCTTCGCTCACAGGCTTGAATTTTGGGCGTTCTTCGACGCCTATCAATCGGCCGGTTAATGTTTAACTTCTAGCTCTTAACTTCCACAAGCTTGCGCTGCGAATTTGGCCCATCGGCAGGCTTCGGCGCCGCTTCCGATTGAGGATATTCATACACGCCGCGCCCCGATTTGCGTCCCAGGCGGCCTGCTTTCACGTATTGCACGAGCAATGGCGCGGGACGATATTTTTCTCCCAGCGATTTGTGGAGATATTCCAAGATGTTGAGCCGTGTGTCGAGCCCAACCAGATCGACCAACTCGAACGGCCCCATGGGATGATTGAGTCCGAGCTTTAAAGCTTTGTCGATATCCGCCGCCGATGCGATTCCTTCCTGCAACATGTAAAACGCCTCGTTGCCGATCATGGCATTGATGCGGCTGGTGATGAATCCCGGCGCTTCTTTGATAACGACTACTTCTTTGCCCATCCGCTTGCCGACTTCGACGGCCGATGCCAGCGTATCTTCGTCCGTTTCCAATGCGCGCACTACTTCGAGCAACTTCATTTTGTGCACGGGATTGAAGAAATGCATGCCCAGGCATTTTTTGGCGCGATAGGTGACGCTGGCGATTTCCGTGACGCTTAAAGAGGAGGTGTTCGACGCGAGAATCGTGGTGGGACGGCAGATTTTGTCGAGCAGAGTGAAGATCTCAATCTTCGATTCCATTTCTTCCGGAACCGCTTCGATCACCAAGTCGGCTTCGCGGGCGGCTTCTTCGACCGAGCCGGCGTACTCCAGCCGTTGGAAAGCGGCGGCGGCCTCGGGGGAAGAAACCTTTCCCAGTTCCACCGCTTTGTCGAGATTGGTGCGAATTTCGGTTTCCGCGCGGCGCAAAGCTGCGGGCAGCAAGTCTTCGAGAATCGTGCGATATCCGCCAAGCGCGGCGGCATGCGCGATGCCTCGGCCCATGATCCCGGCGCCAATTACCGCGACGGTTCGAATCTCCGCCATTTTACTGGCCTGCCTTTTCCAGTTCTTTGATCGCGTCGTTCATTGCGCCAGTGGCTGTGCGCAAACTATCGGCCAGGCGTTTGCGCTCTTCGGCACTGAGCGAAGGAATCGTGATAGAGATACGACGCAGCGTGTTCGTAATATCTTCCACGTAGTTCATCGAACGGATCAACTCACCAGATGCAGGCATTAGGGCTCCTGTTTTTATTTTGCGTTCCGATTGATTTTTTAAATTGGCTGCCCGCTTGAAACTCGATCAGATTGCGGGCCGAACTTTCTATTCTGGACGTGTCGGAGAATTTAGTAAAGGCGCAGCCGGGTCATATGTTCATTCACCGAAATCGAGGGTTAACATTCACCGATCCAAAGAGTTTTATAATTGCAATCGAATCTTTTCATGGGCCTTACACTCTGACCGCGAATCTAAGGAATATATGGCAGATAAGCCCTTAAAGCGCTACATTTTCGCAAGCGATTTTGACCAGACGCTTACTTTCAACGACTCCGGCTATGTGCTGGCGGAATTGGTTGGCATATCCACGGATGAATTTGAGCGCAAAGCCAAAGGCATGGCGAAGATCAATCTGGTGCAGCAGGGAGCGGAACTGGCCTATTTGTTGCTCCACGATCCTGAGTTTCAAGCCAAGGTGCGTAAAGAACATCTGCATGAGGCCGGAAAGCGCATTCGGCTCAAGGGTGAAATCAAGCTGCTTTACCAGATACTTGCCAACGGCGTGGATGGACATTTTTTCGACTTCTATGTTCTTTCTGCTGCACCGGTTGAAGTGATCCATTCCGCGCTAGAAGGCATCGTTCCAAAAGACCACATTCACGGCACCGAGTTCCACTATAAATCTTCCGGTGAAATCGATACGATTATCCGCGCGACTGCTGGTTATGGAAAGGTTGCGGTGCTTAACCAGTTGCTGGCGGAGCATGTGATGGGGCCGGATCATGTCATCTATTCGGGTGACGGCAGCTCCGATATTCACGTGATGTTGCAGCTTAATGCGCGCGATGGCTTGACCATTGCGGTTTCCGAGTCGCCACATATTTCGCAGATCGCCAAGCGCACGGTGCTGAGCAGCAGCGCTCTGGCCGTGCTGGCGCCGATTCTCGAGGAAATTGCCGGATGGGAGCGCGCCCGCATTCGCAGCTTTTTCGAAGCCAACGGCATGTTGATTCAGGAATGGGAGCGCGTGCGCACCGATTGGATAAATGTGCGGCCTGCCTTTACCGAACCGGAAGAACCGGTAAGCCTGGTTTAAGAATGCTGCGCGACAGAAGCCTGATTCCGCTTTCCCACCAACATCAGCGCGCGCTGGCTCTTTGCGTGCGGATTGATCGAGCGCAGCCGGTCCAGGAAAAAGAGTTGCCCGCATGGCAGGGGGAGATCGAACAGCTTTTTGAACAGGAAATCAAAATTCATTTTGCCGCCGAAGAAGATACGGTATTTCCAGCCGCGCGAAATTTTCCCGAACTGATTCCGCTTGTAGAAGAGCTGCTTTCGGATCATACCTCGTTGCGCAAATCATTTTCGCAGGCGCAAGCAGGTGCGATGTCGAACGCAAATTTATCTGCGCTCGCCCAACAACTTTCTGCGCACATCCGCAAAGAAGAGCGCCAGCTATTCGAAGGGCTACAGAAGTTAATGAAGCCGGAAGAACTCGCGCACCTTGGGAAACAATTGGACGCCGCGCTGAAAGACGCGACACATGCGTGCGCTCTACCGAACGATGCGACACGATTGAAAGCAGGGAAATAACTGCGGTGTTAATTGCCGCAGCCGTGGCGCTCTCTGAATTTTTTCGCAGCCTCTCGACCCATATAGCGCTCCAGAACTGCCGGTTCAGTCTTTCGCAGATCGACTACAACCAGACCGTCGAGCACGTTGGAGAATTTGCGGTCCACGTTGAACCCCAGTAGCTTGCCGCCGATTTTCGCATATTGCCGCAGCAAGATTGGCAAGCCTTTACGGTCAGTTTCCACGTCGGTAATCGGTTGCGAGAGTTCCTCGAGATCGCGTAGAGCGCTGCACATGGCACGGCAATCCCTGGGCCGCAAACTGATGGGACGAAATGGCCGCCGCGGCTCGATCATTTCCGCCAACTCGTCCTCTTGCATGCGCGCTTCGAAAAAGCGATAGATCATTTCACGCGAGGCTCTGTTGTAATCGTTGCTGATGCTGACCGCTCCGAATAACACCGCAGTATCCGTCTGAGTTGCCAGCAGCCGGGCAATTCCCTTCCATAGCAAAAGCAACGGAGCGTACTGCCGCTGGTATTCCGCTCTTATAAAAGAGCGGCCTAACTCCAGCGCTGGCCCAAGCTTTTCAAAGAGCCGTGCATCCAAGCGAAAAAGCGTACTGGTGTAGAGACCATTTACTCCATGCCCGGCAAGAATCTCCGCTGTGTTTCCGGCGCGGTATGCACCTACCAACTCTCGCTTGGCTTTATTCCACAAAAGAACATGCCAGTAGTAGCGGTCGAAGCGATCGAGGTCGCGGCACTTGCCTGTGCCTTCGCCGGCTTGCCGAAAGGTTATTTCGCGCAAGCGGCCTAATTCCTGTAACATTTGCGGCGTCTCGTTCGCTTTCGCGAGATAAACCGCCAGATCGGCGTTCTCGGCGAGGCAACGCTCCTGCGCAAGATTATTTAGTTCTGCTGCGAGAATTTCTGACGATTCTTCGGGAGCAATCGGCTGTTGTACCTTTTCAGAAATCTTTGAGCGTACGGTGATTGCCCATGGCTTTTCGGGCCGGGTTCTTCGCGCTAACAGATAGGTGCGCCAGCGCAAATATTCCATTGCCTCTTGATCATCTGCCATGGCCGCGATTGAGTCCGGCGAAACCTCGCTACCCGCGCGGACTTCTACGGTGTGGCCTTCTTGCCGGAGAAATTCCTGTAGCAGAAATGCGGTTCGCACCCGAGGATGAATCATCCCGAAGAAATGAAAACTTACGCTGTTCCGCCCGCAGAAATATACCGGCAGTGAAGCGGCTCCGGTGCGCCGAATCAGGCGCGCTGCGGTATCGCTCCACGGCGGGTCAGCGATTTCCCCTTGCGGAAATTGCCAGTGCGAAACTTCGCCGGCGGGAAACACGGCGAGCATTCCACCTTTGCGGAGCCACGCAAACGCTTCTCGAACCGCACGCCGATTGACATCGGCGCTATCGGCGGTCTGAAAAGGATCCACGAATATGCAGTGCTGCGCCAGTTCGGGCACATCGCGCAGCAGATAGTTGGTCATCACCTTCACGTCAGGGCGAACGCGAGTCAGCAGAACGGCCAGCACAGCACCATCGAGCATTCCATAAGGATGATTGGCTACGACAACTACGGGGCCGGTTGCGGGAATCCGCAATACATCCGCTGCATCCACGCGGAGATCGACGCGCATTTCTGTTAACAGCTTTTCCAGGCCGAAGCCGGTTGGCGACTGACGCACCCGGTGGTAAAGATCGCGCACTTTATCCACGGGAAGAAACTTGCCGGCCAAGGCTGGGATGCCAGGAAACCCGGCGATCTGCGCCAATACTTCCGGCGCCGTTTGCTGCGAGCGCAGATGGTCGGATGGCATGTTATAGAAATAAAGCAGGCAGTTTTCAGCAGGATGACGGGGAGGTTAAAAGCTGATGAAATGTGGGTCGCAATGAAACCGGAGAGTAACGGAAGTAACTGAGGAATGCTTTTACGTCTCGAGCCGAAAGCGGGTTTCTGCGAGCGCATAGAGTTTGCGCCAAACCAGACGATTGATGGTTACCACCATGGCAGCCATCATCATGGTCGCGGCGAGAAGTAAGGTGAAATTTCCGGCGTCAGTCGCCTGGCTGATGGTCGCACCCAAGCCTGTGGTCGTGTAGATCTGACCTTTGAAATGAAAATATTCGGCGACGATGCTGGCGTTCCATGCGCCGCCGGAAGCGGTTACAAGCCCGGTTACAAGATAGGGGAAAATTCCCGGCAGGATCAGCTTCTTCCAGCGCTCGATTCCACGTATGTGAAACACAGAGCAGCATTCTTTCAAGTCGGTAGGAATTGCCATGGCTCCGGCAATTACATTGAACAGCACGTACCATTGCGTGCCCAGCAGCAATACAACAATGGACGCAATTCCCAGTCCGCCGCCAAGACGGATCAGCACCAACAAAATCACCGGCAAGAGCGCCGTGGCCGGGACTGAAGCCGCGATTTGCGCCAGCGGTTGCGCGATGCGTGCCAGCCGGGGATTGAAGCCGATGGCGACACCCGCCGGAACAGTCCACAATGTGCCGATGAACAATGCCAGATTCACACGCAGGAAGGTTGCTCCGAGGCCGCGAGCGGCTTCGTGCAATTCAGCCCTTTGCAAGCCACCGAGAGTGATGGCGACCCGGACGATACCGTAGCCAATTCCTGCCAGAGCCAGCACCGCGACTGCGCGCACCAGCCACTCGCGCCAGGGAGCAGTTATTTGCTCCACCTGTTCGTCAGTGTTCTTGCGCGCAAAGTGCAGGAGTATCCGCTCGCTCAACGGGTGCAACGTTTTTTGTCGAAGCTTGGTGAGCCCGCTGGAATGTTCTACCAGAGTCAACACCCATGATCGCGGCACGTTCGTGCTTTCCACTTGCTCCACTTTGAATTTTTCCGCCCAGGCGATAACCGGACGCCAGATAAATTGATCGAGCAGCACGATGACCGCTACCATTGTGGCTACGCCCCACATCATGGAAGTAGTGTCGCCGGCGCTGGCTGCGGTTTGCAGATACGAACCCAGGCCGGGAAGGCGAAAGTCGCGCGGGCCGAGCACGAACATCTCGCAGACCATCAATGCGAACCACCCCCCCGCGACGGACATCATCGAGTTCCAGACCAGTCCGATGGCTGAGAACGGCAACTCCATCTGCATAAAACGCTGCCACCAGCTATAGCGATAAATCGTGGCTGCCTCGCGCATTTCTTTTGGAATGCTTTTCAGCGAAGCGTAAAAGCTGAAAGCCATGTTCCACACTTGACCAGTAAAAATGAGCAGGATCGCGCCGAACTCAACGCCGAGTTGCCTGCCCGGAAACAGGGCAACCATGGCGAGCATTACGCCGGGAAGAAAGCTGAGGACGGGGATGGATTGCAACACATCGAGCAGGGGAATCATGAAGCGCTCGGCGCGCGGGTTATAGGCCGCGATGTAACCGTATACAAGCGTGAACGCAAGGCTTAAGAAATAAGCAATGCCGATGCGCAACAGCGAATAACCGGCATAGGCCGGCAGCGCCCATACACTGCGCGAAATTTCGACTGCGGGAGTGAAGGGCCCAAACCACGAGCGGCCTACAGTAATTACGCCGTAAAAGAGAGCAATGGCGGCCGCAAACATGATGACGTCCGGCAAGTGCGAGACTTCGAGGCTCGGCAACTGCGACCACAAACGGTAGGCCGAGAATCCGCGGAAGGTGCTGCTCTTCTTCATGCGTGGCTGTTTTCTTTCACTGGAATTGCCGGTCAGGATTTCGATGTGTGTTCAACAATTTCATTCGGCGGTGCTTCGGTTTGCACCAACCGGCCACTCTCGCGGTTGTAATCGAAAATCTCGGCGTAGCGTCCCCAGTTCATCGCGGTATCGAACTGGCGCTGCACTTCATCTTCCGAGAAATGCTCGTCGAGAATATCGTGAAAAAATTCATCGGAGATTGCATGGTCCGATTTTTTCTTGAGAATGCTGTCGATCTGCTTGAGGATTGTGACGTGTTCGAGCGCGGCTTCACGGAACAAAATTTTGCGCTTCTGAATATCGGCATCGGCGAACCTGACGCCTTGCGACGATAGTTGGACATCGCCTTCCTTCAGCCACCCGAACCCGAGCAGAACGCAGGCTTCCAGAATCGGCAGCAAATCTTCCACATCCATGACCAAATCTTCGCTCAGGCGAAAAAGGTCTTCACGCCCGCCGCGGTCGTGAAGCAGTTCGAGCAAGCCGGCGATTCCTCCTACACGGGCGTGGGGAAGAATCTGATATTTTGTGGTTCGAACCGGAGCTTGCCCCTTCTTGATTCCTCCTGGCGGGATTACGATTTCCCCCGTAGTTTCCGGGTCGGGCAAAGTGTGCTCGACATCTGGCTCGGTCATGATTTTGTAAATGTAATCGACCAGTTCGACGAATTTGGCGGACTTGCGGTCGCGAGGATGAACCAGCCGCACGCTGAAATCGGAGCGGATGCGCGCGGGATTCCTGCCCAGCACCACGATGCGATCGGCCAGCATGACTGCCTCTTCAATATTATGGGTAACTATGAAGATGGCGCTGGTGGTCATTTTCTTATTAAGCCAAAGCTCGAGGAGTTCACCGCGCAGGTTTTCCGCAGTGAGCACATCGAGAGCGGAAAATGGCTCGTCCATGAAAAGCACTTCGGGCTCAACCACCAGGGCGCGCGCGAAACCCACGCGCTGCTTCATGCCGCCGGAGAGTTCCTTGGGATAGGCCGTTTCGAAACCGTCGAGACCTACGGTGTCCAGCGTGCGAAGCGCTCTCTTGCGACGCTCGACGTCATTCACGCCTCGCGCCTGTAGCGGAGCTTCTACGTTCTCGAGAACCGTGAGCCAGGGAAAGAGCGCGAAACTTTGGAAGACGATGGCCACATTCGGCGATTGATCATCCAGCGGCTTGCCGTGCCAGAACAACGCACCCGACGAAGGTTTGGAGAGGCCGCTCAAAATGCGCAGCAGAGTTGATTTGCCGCAACCTGAAGCACCCAGGAGCGCAACAATTTTCCCGGGCTCGATGGCGAAGTCGGTCAGGCCCACAACCTGAATGCGGGTTCCATCCGGCTGCGGATAGGACTTTTCAATCGCCCGGGCTTCGATGATGGCTTCGCTCACGAAAAAACTCCCCATAACTTCTATACACGATTCGCCGCAAGGCGCAAAGCCGCCGGGCCTTGTAACACTCTATTCACAAATGAAATGTGCGACCGCGATTAAGCGGCGAAGTTCTCATCCGGAGGAATGGCGACGGGCAGCGGCAAGCGGTCGGTGACTTCGACTAGGCGAGCTAGCTTGGCGGTGAGTTCATCCGTGAATTGCCCGGGAGCCAGACGCCAACTCCAGTTGCCATGATTCAGGCTGGGAGTATTCATGCGCGCTTCGCTACCGAGGCCGAGCACATCTTGCATGGGGATCAAGGCGAGATCGGCAACCGAGACTTGCGCGGCACGGATGAAGGCCCAATGAATGCCGTCGTCGCTGTGGCCGAGATAGCATTCGGCGCCGCGGCATTCATGCTCGGCCGCGCCCGAGCTGAACCAGCCAACGGTTGTGTCGTTATCGTGGGTTCCGGTGTAGATGACTTTGCCGGCTGCGCGGTGAGGCAGGTACATGTGCGCGCCCTCGTCACCGAAGCCGAATTGCAACACCGCCATGCCGGGAATTTGCAGGCGATCGCGCAGGGCATGCACTGCGGGAGTAATAAGCCCCAAGTCCTCGGCAAAGAATGGCATTCCGCCTAAAGCTTCGCGGAGCGTGTGGAAAAGATCGTCACGCGGTCCATCGACCCAGCGGCCGTTGATGGCGGTGGGATCCGCGGCTGGAATCTCCCAAAATTGATCGAAGCCGCGAAAATGATCGAGCCGGATGTAATCGCAGTTTCGCGTGGCCCAACGCAGGCGTTGAATCCACCACTCGTAGCCCTGGTCTTTCATCACATCCCAGCGATAAAGGGGATTGCCCCAGCGCTGGCCGGTTTTGCTGAAAAAGTCAGGGGGTACACCGGAGACGACATCCGGTTCAAGATTCTCGTTGAGGCGGAAGAGATGAGGATGCATCCAGACATCGGCGCTGTCGTAGTTCACGAAAATCGCCACATCGCCTACGATGCGGATTTTGCGCTCTGCGCAGTAGCGGCGCAGGGCATTCCATTGTTCGTAGAATGCGAATTGCAGCGCGCTGCGAATTTTCAGATCGTCCGCTAACTCCAGGCGGGCTTGCTTGACTGCGGCCGCATCGCGCCGCGCCAATTTAGCCGGCCATTCGTTCCAACTGGCTAGCTTGTAGCGAGCACGCAAGGCATCGAATAAAACAAAATCATCCAGCCACCAGGCATTCTCTGAGCAGAAGCGCTCGAAACGCTCTCGCGCAGACTGCGAGGCGGAAGCTATGAATCCGCGACCAGCCTCGAACAGCAGGGGCAACTTCGCGGCGAAAATCCGGTCGTACTCAACTTTGGGAGAGTCGTCAGTGGAATCGGAACTCTGGGATGGTAAATCCGGGAGCTTGGCTCGATCCATCCAGCCGTGTTCAACCAGCCGTTCCAGGCTGATCAGCAATGGATTGCCGGCGAATGCCGAAGTGGAGGAATAGGGAGAATTGCCGTAGCCAAGCGGGCCGAGTGGAAGCACCTGCCAAAGTCCCTGCCGCGCGGACGCCAGAGAGTCGATGAACTGGTAGGCGGCTGGACCAAAATCACCGATGCCGCCGCGCGAAGGCAACGACGTGGGGTGCAACAGAATGCCTGCGGCCCTTGCAAACGGCATGTAACCCGAACTTTACGATTCGCTGCCCATGCGGGTGAGCGATTTCAATTCTTCCTGGTTGATCTTGATTTTGCCCGATTTTTCCATCTGGTCGCGCAAGTTGGTCACGAAGAGGCCGAACAGCTCCTGTTCCCTGCTTTGCAAAAGCGAATCGCGAATCTGATCGCGCTTGGCGAGGAAGTCGGCTTCAGATGGAGCCTGGACGTCGGTAATGGCGAGCACGACGCCGTTGGTTCCGGTATTAATCGGGCCACTGATCTCCCCCTGCTTCATGGTGAAAGCAACGGCAGCCGGACCGGTCAGCGAACCGATGTCGGGAACCTGGCCATCAGGGGCGACGAGTTCACTAGTCTTCAACGTAGCGCCCAGCTCCTTTGCCGCCTTTTTCAGATCGTGATCGGCTTTGGCACGGTCAGAGAGTTCCTGCGTTTTTTGGGTGAGCAGAACGTTGGAGCGCTCGTTGGCAAATTCCTGTTCCACACGGCTGCGAATTTCTTCGAAAGTGGGGGTCGATTGCGGTTTGACGGCCAGCAAGTCGAATACTGCGAAGCCTTGCGAGGTGGGCGCCATCTGCGGCGGCGATTTTTCCGCTGTGGTGAAGGCCGCGTCCATGAATTGAGGAGCAGCGCCAAGCCCCGGTACAACATCTTTGCGGGCAAAGAAATCGGAGGTTACAACGGGAATGCCTTTGGATGAGGCAGCGGCATCCAGGCCTTGAGCCTTGGCCGCTTGCAGCAGGTCGTCAGCTTGCTTTTGCGCCACGTCCTGCGCCTTTTGCTGCTTGAGGATCGGCTCAATCTGATCTTTGACCTCCTCAAGAGTCTTCATATGGGCATCCTGACGATCATCGACACGAATAATATGGAAGCCGTAGCTGCTTTTTACCAGATCGCTGATCTGTCCCTTGGGTAGCGAAAAGGCGGCTTTCTCGAACTCCGGAACCGTGCGGCCTTTGCCGATCCAACCCAAAGAGCCGCCATCTTTTGCGCTGCCCGGATCTTCGGAATATTTCCTGGCCAGGTCTTCGAATTTTGCTCCAGCCTTCAATTGCTTGAGCAAATCTTCGGCGCGCTTCTGCGCCTCGGCTACGCCTTTTTCGTCGACTTTGCCGTCGGGCCCGGCAAGCGGCGTTTTGATCAAAATGTGGCTCACCTTGGCCTGTTCCGCCACGCGATATTGATCGCGATGCTGGTTGTAATAGGCCTGTAACGCATCCTGTGTGACTTGCACACCATTTTCGATCTTAGCGAAATCGATGGCGGCATATTTTACTTTGCGCTTTTCGGGAATCGAGTTCGCGTAGTTTTTCTGGTGGCTGTCGTAAAAAGCTTTCAGCTCTTCGGAGGTCGGACGAAGGCCTTTCTTGATATCGGCTTCGCTGAAGACGGCATAATCGAACTTTATTTTTGTGTTCTGCTTGTTGAATTCCTGCCGGATGGCGGCATCGCTCACCGAGGCACTGCCTGTAATCAGCGCCTGTAGCTTGCTGATCAGAATTTCCTTGCCCACAGAGTCTTCGAAGACCGGTGGGGTGAGATTATGCTGCTGCAACAGGCCCTCGTATTCGGCCTGGCCGATGAAGGTGCCGCCGGGGAAGAAAAACTCTGCATAGCGCCCGTGCTGCAATTCGTCTTTGATTTCCTGCGGCGTGGCTTTCAGGCCAAGATGCTGCGCTTCCGCCACCAATGCCTGGCGGTCGACCAGTTGATCGGCGGCGCGTTGCGCGAAGAAAGGCAGGAGCATGGCTGCATTGGCGCCGAGTTGCGCCCCTTGCTGCTGCAACATGCCGCGCGCCGCTTCGCGGACTTCGTCGGCAGTGATGTCCTCGCCGTCCACTTTGGCGATTACGCCCTTGCCCGGAGTGCCAGTGATGTCGCCGCTTCCAATGCCGGGCACGAACGCGATCACCATGGCGGCGCAAATGACCAACAACAGGCCGCTGAGCACAATCTTCTTGAACGGTCCTTCAGTTTGCAGAAATCGAATCATCTTCTTATCACTCCGGAATCCGAGGCGGAATTCTCGATTATAAACTAAGCGAGTGTTGCCGAAAATCGTGAGACGCGTGCGCGGCTTCCCTGCCGCATTTGGCCGCTTCCCAAAATCAGCTATTGAAACGTATCAATAGACGTGTTATCCATTCTTCTTCCCGGACGAAGGTCCATGGAAATGCGATATACGCCTGGTAGATCGAGTGGGACTTAAGGGAGAAAATATGATTTTCAGCTGGCGCATGGCTTCACCCAGTCATCTCTTAGCGCAATTGTTGATCGTCTCATTTCTTGGATCCGGCTTGCTCTTGGCGGCGGATGCCAATGATTCCCGCCCCACGGATGAGAGCAAATCACACCAAAAACTCTTTCTCCGCGATCACTGGGATTTGCAGTCCTCGGCGAAGTTTGAGGGCAAGGGCGAGGTTGTTTCAACAGCCGCGTTTGTTCCAAAAGGATGGCACGAGGCCACCGTTCCCACCACGGTTGTCGCTGCCCTGGTGAAAGACAAAACCCTGCCTGACCCGTTCTTCGCGGTGAATCTGCGTAAATTCGCGGGGGTGAGTTATCCGATTGGGGGAAATTTCTCCAACATCCCGATGCAGCCGGATAGCCCTTATGCGGTTTCGTGGTGGTACCGGAAGCAGTTCGCCGTGCCCGCTTCTTACACGGGCAAAACGGTATGGCTCAATTTCAGAGGCATTAATTACCGCGCCAACGTTTGGTTGAACGGAAAGCAGATCGCCAGTTCGGATGAGATCGCCGGGGCGTGGCGCACCTACGAACTGAACATTTCCAGTGCAGTGAAGCCGGGTGGCGAGAATGTTCTGGCGGTGCAGATTTTCGCTCCTACGGAAAATGATTTAGCGATCACTTTTGTGGACTGGAACCCGGCGCCTCCCGACAAGAATATGGGCTTGTGGCGCGAAGTTTATCTCACCACCAGCGGGCCGGTGGCGCTGCGCTATCCCACGGTGGTTTCGAAACTGAATTTGCCGGCGAACGATAATGCCCGGCTCACCGTCACCGCGCGGCTGAAGAACGGCACCAACCATACGGTGCAAGGCAAGCTGAAAGGCCAGATCGAAAACGTCACATTCGAGCAGGAGGTCGAACTGGGCTCGAATGAATCGAAAGACATCACGTTTACACCGGAGCAGTATCCGCAGCTTGTGTTTGCGAATCCACGGCTGTGGTGGCCGGCGCAGATGGGCAAGCCGAACCTCTATCCGCTGACGATGCAGTTCGAGACCGGCAGCTCGATCAGCGATCGATCGCATACGGAATTCGGCATTCGCGAAATAACTTCGGAGCTGAACTCGACGGGCGGGCGCGCCTTCCATGTCAACGGCAAAAACATCCTGATCCGCGGGGGCGGCTGGACACCGGACATGATGATGCGCGAAAACTCCCAGCGCCTGCATGACGAATTCCGCTACGTACGCGATATGGGATTAAATACTGTGCGCCTCGAAGGCAAACTCGAGACGCAGGAATTTTTCGATCTCGCCGATCATGATGGAATTCTGGTGATGGCAGGCTGGTGCTGCTGCGACTTCTGGGAACGCTGGGCGCGCTGGAAGCCGCAGGATTTTGAAATTGCGAAACAATCGCTACGCGACCAAATCTACCGGCTGCGCAGCCATCCCAGCCTGGTGATGTGGCTGAATGGCAGCGATAACCCGCCTCCGCCCGACGTGGAGCAGATGTATCTCGGCGTAGAGAAAGAGCTGCTGTGGCCTAACCCAGTGGTTTCATCGGCAACAGGCAAACCTACAACGGTCACGGGAAATAGCGGCGTCAAAATGACTGGGCCTTATGAATATGTCGCTCCGGAATATTGGGAGCAGGACACGATCCCGGGGCAGCCGAATCGCAAGGCGTGCAACCCCGGAGGTTGCGGCGGGGCCTATGGCTTTAACACGGAAACCAGCATGGGGCCGGCCGTTCCGCCCATTGAAAGCATTCGGGCCATGGTGGGCAAGGAACACCTGTGGCCCATCGACGATGTGTGGAACTATCACGATGGCGGCGGGGAATTCAAAACGATCAAAGTATTCACCGATGCGCTGACGAACCGATACGGTCCATCGAACAACGCGGAAGATTTCGCTTTCAAGTCGCAGCTACAGACTTATGAAGGCGTGCGCGCCATGTATGAGGCTTACAGCCGCAACAAATATCAAGCCACCGGCGTTATTCAGTGGATGCTGAACAATGCGTGGCCTTCCATGATCTGGCATCTTTACGATTATTATCTGCGTCCCGGCGGAGGATATTTCGGCGCAAAGCGGGCTATGGAAGCGCTTCATCCAGTCTATGGGTACGACGACCATTCCATTTGGGTAGTGAGCAGCCAGTATGAGGACGCCAAAGGCTTGAAGCTTGCGACCAAGATTTACGACCTGGATATGGCGGAGAAGTTTTCCCACGAAGATTCGGTGGATGCGGCAGCCGACGGCACGGCAAAAATATTTACTTTGCCTGACGTGCCCGGATTGAGTCCTGTATATTTCCTTGCTTTGCGGCTCACGGATTCCAGCGGCAAACTTGTCGGCTCGAACTTCTACTGGCTTTCCACCAAACCTGAAACGCTCGATTGGGCGAAATCGAACTGGTGGATGACGCCGACAGATTCGTTCGCGGACTACACGGCTCTGGCAAAGCTGCCTGAGGTAAAGCTCAAATTCAGCGAACGTACCGAGCGCAAAGGCGAGGAATCGGTTACACACGTCACCATCGAAAATCCCAGCAAGAATCTGGCATTCTTCGTCAGACTGAAGGTCAACAAGGACGCGGCCGGAGAAGAAATTTTGCCGGTGGTTTGGGAAGATAACTACATCTCTCTATTGCCGGGCGAGAGGCGCGAAGTAACCGCTACTTACCGCTCCGGTCCGTTGGGAACAGAAAAGCCTGTGGTCAAAATCAGCGGTTGGAATGTGGAATAAAGACAAAGGCGAATTACACATGTTGTGAGACGGAGAGCACGTTGCCGTCGGGATCTTTGAACCAGGTGACTTTGTCGCCGGTGGGTGCGGTCCAGATTCCGAGTTCGTCTTGTTCGATGAATCCGTAACGCTCGAAGTGAATTCCTTTTTTTTGCATTTCAAGAACGATGTTTTGAATATCGGTGACTTCCCATCCGAGAATGGTGAATTGCGCGGGCGTGAATTGCGGCGCTTCGGAGATGCGAACCATGATGCCGTTCGCCTCCAGAACCAGCGCGAAGCCATCGTTTTTTATGAAGTGAAGCCCTAGCAGGCCCTCATAAAACGCTCTTGCGCGCTCGAAGCTTTTCGTGGGAACGAAAGCTATAATTTTGGTCGAACCCAGCATCTTGCCTCCTGCTCCCGCGTTTCACGCGGCATTCTGCGATCAATGTTCGCCGTTTCGAAAATTCTTAGTCTTCCGGCGGGACATCGAAATTTACCAGATTCCCCTGGAATCCGCGAGTCTTCCATGCGCCGTAGGCGATGCCGACTGCCATCCAAATAGAGCCAGCGATCAGCGCCAGATTCGAAAGATGAATCCAGATGAACAGGCAAATGATGAAGCCCAGGACAGGTGGAACCAACTGCCCCAAGGTGCGGTCTTCTCCGCGAATATAGTAATGGGTAAGCGATGCCAGATTGACACCCATGAATGCGATCAACGCGCCGAAATTCAGCAGCTCCGCACCGTTGTCATAGGTAATTAGAAAAGCCCCGGCGAGCGCAATCGCTCCGACGAAAAGCACATTGTTGGCGGGAATGCGCGTGCGGGGATGGATCGCTCCAAAAAACTTTTTAGGAATCGCATCGCTGCGGCCCATGCCGTAAAGCAGACGGGCTGCACCCAGTTGCGAGCCCATACCGGAGCCGACAGTCGCGATGAGCAGCGTCAGGCTGATCGCTTTAGTCATCAGCGGACCGCCGGCGATAGCCGCTACGTGGCTGAAGGCGTTCTCCACTTCGCTGGCAGAGAATATGTACTGCGGACTCAACAACTGCGCGCCGTAAACCTCCGCTGCCGCCAGAAACCCGGTAACGACACAGACGAGCACGGTTGCGAGAAAGATGTTCCGCTTAGGATTTTCCACTTCTTCCGAGAGGGTTGAGATTCCGTCGAACCCGATGTAAGTAAGCACTGCAACCGACGTGCCGTGAAACACGCGGTTGATGGTGAAAGTTTGCGGGTTATAAAACGGCCGCAGAAAATATGCCTCGGGAAATTGCGGTAGATGGAAGATGTAACGGACGGTGTACCAGAAGAACGCAAGAATGACGGCTCCCATAATCGCGCATAAAGTTTTGTTAATTCGCGCGGAGGTCTGCACGCCGCGCAGGTTCAGCGCGGTAAACAGCCCGGCAAAGAATATTGGCCAAATCAAGCCGGGATATGGAATCTGATATTGCGTTCCATTTAGCAGGTCGGCCATTGCCTTGGCGCACCATATGGTACAGATCAATGGATTGAGAATGTAATCCATCGTCATGCTCCAGCCGGTGACGTAGCCAAGCGAGGGATGGAGCTCGCGGCCAACATAGGTATACGCTGAACCCGCGCTGGGATAGACGCGTGCCATGCGGCCATAACTCATGGCCGTGAAAACCATAGCGACCATGGCGATGAGGATCGAGGTCACCACATGACCCTGGCCGGCGTTGCTGAAAACGCCATAGGCTGGCATGGGCGCAGTGGGTTGGATGACGATGATGCCGTAAAGAATGAGATCCCAAAGCGTAAGGGTGCGGCGCAAACGCGGGGCGGAGGATACGGCGACGGTCGAAGTGGGTTCCATGAGTCCGCCTATTGGATTATGCGGGGGCTAGGAATGTCAATATTAAAACGATTTTATAAGCGAATCCATTCGTAATCGTAGTTGTATTGCGCATATTGCAATGTATTATTTTGCAATTATGGAGAAACAAGCCATCACTCTATTTCGAAGCTCCGTAGTCGAACCAATATCCCCGCTGCTCATTTCCCGACATCTGCCGCGTGTTGTATTCCAGAAGATAGTTGATATGCGCGTCGTCGAGCGGGAATGACTGTTTGGGAGCATAGGGATAATCGCTCATGCTAAGGAACGGCAGTGGGGCGACGAAGTTGCCTTCGGCAGCGTAGAAGTCCATGTCTTTTTCATAGCCGTTGGCGGCGAAAAAATAATCGCGCACCCAGCCTTGCGGCAAGTTCGGTAATTGCGCGGGATCGAAATCGAGGCGAACTTCATCTCCCGAGCCGAAGACTACCTGCTTGTCGTCGACAGCAGTCAACAGCGGCAACACATCTCCATAGCGGGTGTAGCTTCCTGCAGGACGGGTGTATGGCCCGGTCGCACTGGTTTTCTCATAGATATATTGAACGTTGCCCGGCGGCGTGCCTTCGATCTTCAGCGGGAACCCGTGAAATTCGAGATCGGCATGCGTTAGCGGAATTTGCGATAGACGTACGCTCTGATTGTTGTCTTTGGCTTCGACATTCTGAGGCGTGCGACTCACGAGAATACTGTCCCAATAAATCTGCAGGTTGGTGGTTATGCGAATTTTTCGTGTGCCCACCGGCAGCTTGCCGGTGAGATCGGCGGTCATTGTGCGCGGGCCGCCGGCAGGAAATCCCATGTCTTCGATCACGCGCCGCCATTCTCCTTGCGCGTTCAACGCTTCCACATAGGGAGCGATCGCCTGCACGCCTGCCTGCGACGCCGCATACATGCTGTTCGCGGAAAAATATTCGACTTCGCCGTGTAGTAGCAGCCACAGCGGACCGCCGCGATAAGCTTCACCCAGATCGAGCGCCAGGCTGTGAGGCCTGGCGAAGCCTTGAAACTGGGTTAAGGCAAAGTCGCCGAAATAACGATGCGCCTGCAAATCCGGCAATACATTGTGCCCATGCTCGTCCCAGGCGCCTGCGGGAGGATGCGCGTCTTCGCTCTTGCTGACTACGGCTTTGAATTCGGGATACGGCGGGTTCGAGGCGAAATATTCGTTGGGATAAACATTTGTGTCTGCTGGATGATCGACCGCCAACAACCGCGCCTGGTCGAGGTAGACGGCCTCTTCCAATGGCTCCATAAAACGAAAACTGAGTTTGCTGTCTTTCTCGCGGATGGCATCGTGATCGATCTTGATGTATTCGACTGGGCGCGGCACGTCGCGCTGGCCGGGGCCAATCCAGTGCCCGACTACGCCTGCGCCCAGCATGTCAGCAACAAACTCATAGCGTTCGCCATTCCAGACAAACAACGTGGGGCACGAACTGCCGCGGCGGTCCATCTCCAGAAAATCCTGCTGCCGGTTGCCGGCAATATTGATTTCGTCCTGCAAGACGCCGGTCGGCCACAACATGCGAACGATGTCGGCTTCTTTCGCATCGCCGAGTCCGACTGTGAGATACGGCGAGTTCTGCCCAAGGTATCCATTCGAGCCGTAGATTTCGAATTTCTGCCGGTTGCCTCCGGCAAACACTTCTACTTTGGTTCCAATGGCGCTCTTGTTGTCGGCCAGTCCCTTGAGAGAAAGCCGCAGCCAGTGGTTCTGATTGTCGCCCGGGTTTTCCTCATGAACGTTGCGCAGCAGCACGGCAGGCCCACGATTTTGCGTGATCAGCAGATCGGTTGCGCCGTCATTGTCGTAGTCGCCGGTGACGATGGCGCGCGGGTGTTCGAGATGAATTTTGTCGAGGCCGACATCGGTGGTGACGTCTTTGAAGCCATCTGCGCCGAGATTGCGAAAGAGCTTGATCTCGCCCTTGCCATCTTTGGTTTCGCCAACGGCGACGAGATCGACCCAGCCATCGTTATCGTAGTCGATGGCGGCCACGCCCCAGGCATGCACCCAATTGATTCCGGGCAACGCAACGGGGTCAAACCTCTCATGGTTGTTGTGCCACAGGGTCAAGCTGGGATCGCCCGAGTGCGTGAAGGCGAGGTCCATCCAACCGTCGTGATCGAAATCGAGGACTGCGACGCCGAAACTTATGGGCGGCATCGAGGTCGACCAGGGTCTGCGGGGACTGAAAGCTCCTTCTCTCGGGTTCACGAGAATTGTCGGTGCCTTCCCACTCGCAACGACGATGTCAACCGCGCGGTCATTGTTGTAGTCGGTTCCGACGGCACCGACCCCGGAAGCGCTTCCAGCTACGCTGATCGAACTGGTCACGTCTGTGAACGTACCATTTCCATTGTTCCGCCACATGGCATTCGCTCCGCCGATGTCGTGGCTGAAGAAACCCTCACCCGGTGGAACCTCCAACTGTGGATTACGATTCAGGCGAGTGACATATAGGTCGAGGTCTCCGTCGTGATCATAGTCAATGAACGTGGCCCCAACGTTCAGACCTTCGCTCTTGATTCCTGCTGCCTCTGTAACGTCCTTAAATGTTCCGTTTTTCTGATTGTGCAACAGGATCAGTCTATCTCTTGTGGTCACCACCAAGTCTGTTGCGCCGTCATTGTCATAGTCGCCCGCCGTGCAGCCAACTCCTCGCACACTCGGGTCGAGTCCAGACTTCTTCGTTACCTCCGCAAACTTTCCATTGCCCAAGTTGCGATAAAGTCCTAGGCCGCCTTCCGGACCTGCATCTGTAACAAAAAGGTCTAGTCTTCCGTCACCGTCATAATCGAGGAAACAAGCTCCCGAGCCAAAAAAGCTAGCCAGATCGATCTCATCTACGGTGCCCGGCTTCGAGACGATCCCCGCCTCCTTCGTCACATCAACAAACCGCACCTTGATCTGCGGCGGCGGCTTCAGTACTGCCGATGGCGACTCCACTGCGCGCGAGTACTGTCCCTGCTCACCGTAAGCCAGGCTCATGGGCGAGCCGAGTTTGTTTTGCGTGATGTATTGAAATTTTTTCAGGTGCTCGCGGGCGTGGTCGATGTCGGTGGATTGCTGGTAGGCGCGCGACAAGCCGAACTCGGCCGAAGCATGCAGCGGATTGAGTTGCAGCGCGTGTTGAAAGGCGTCGATAGCTTGCGGAAATTGCTTGGCCTGCACGTAGGATGTGCCGAGGAAATACCAGGTGTCGGCGTCGTTGGGATCGAGATCGACTACGTGATGAAAGGCTGCAATGGCAGCCTGAGCATCGCCCGTATTTTTGGCGAGCAGGCCGATGTTGTACCACGCGTTGGGATTTTTAGGATCTTGTTTTAACGCGCTTTCGAGCGCGGCTTTGGCTTCGTCGATCTTTTGCAGATTGAGCAGCGCGATGCCTTCGTTCAATCGCGCCATAGTCAGATTGGGATCGAATTCGGACGCCTGCTGGAAGGATTTGAGAGCTTTCTCGAAAAGTTGCTGGTTCATGTAAGCCGCGCCGAGATTGTTCAGCCGGGCGGCTTCGGCGGAATTTATCTTCGGTGGAACCTGCGGGACGGTCGCGAAGAGGCCGAGAGCAGCCAGCACTACGCCGGCTAAAGCGGCTGAAATTCGGGGAGTCATTGCGCTTACGATTTAAACACAGAGGTCACAGGGCAAACCGTAAATCTGCTTTTGTGGGGTGGCAAGAAACGGCGGATTTCTCGTCGCTTGCGCTCCTCGGAATGACAAGTTTTAATGACTGCTCTTTCATCTGTGACAGAACCTACTAAGCGCATGATGCTCCTGTCGACGTACTGTATGGCTGGTTGCAATGATGCACCTAGAAAATAGGCCTTTGAAAGCAACGGTTCTTTTCAATGCACGGGCGGAATCTGCCACGCACCGCACTCCCTTTCCAGTGCGGCGGCAACTGCCAACACTTGCTCCTCTTGCCACGGGCGGCCAACGATCTGCACGCCGATGGGCAGACCTTCGGATGAGTGCACGACGGGAATCACCGCGGCTGGATTTCCCAACAAATTGAAGAATTCCGTGTAACTCCATGCGTCAAGATATTCGACGGTCTTGCCATCAATCTGCCAACTGCGTTCGCCGTGGCGAAACGCAGGAATTGCCGCGGCAGGGCACAACAAAACGGGATAGTGCTCCATCTGCTGGAAGAATTTAGCCCGCACCGCATCGCGGCGAATCCAAGCGTCGAGCAGAGTTCGCCCGGTATGGGCCGGGAGAGCGGCAGACCGATCGAGAAACTGTTTTAGGATTGGACTGAGATCGGACTCGCGGCCTTTAAACATGGGCTGCAACAGCATTCCGCCGGCAACTACGAAATATTTCCACCAGAGCTGGCGCGCTTCTTCCAGTCCTTCCGGACGAAAATGTTCCACTTGAAATCCCGCGCTGCGCAGCGCCTCCGCGGCTTTGCATACGGCGGCGCGAGTTTCGGCTGTGACCGGGGTACGGCCGTCATCTTCGAAATAGCCAACCCTTAGTTTTTTTATTTCGGGTTCATTCGGCCAACGCACTGGTACAGGTGCAGAGTTGGTATCGCCGGTATCCGGTCCCTGTATTGTCTCGAAAAGAATTTTTAAATCTTCCACAGTGCGCGCCATGGGGCCTACGACGCCAATCGAGGCAAACGGGCCGGCAGAGACGGGAAAATGTCCGGTACTGGGAATGCGGCCGGGGGTTGGCTTGAGTCCGCAAATGCCGGTGAAGTGAGCAGGCACACGAATCGAGCCGCCGCCATCGCTGCCAACTCCTCCAGCGGACATGCCGGTGGCGATTGCTGCCGCCTCACCACCGCTCGATCCACCTGGTGTGCGGTCTAAATCCCATGGATTGTTGGTGCGGCCATGCAAGAGATTGTCGGTTTCCCACGCCATGAGGAGTTCTGGCGTATTGGTTGTGCCCAAGATAATTGCGCCGGCACTTTTTAGGCGCGCGACCAGCGGCGCATCTTCCCGCGACACAAAACCGGCGCGCAGACGCGTTCCGGCCTCGCAACGCAGGCCCTCTGCGCTGAATGAACTCTTGATGCTGATGGGAACTCCGTGGAATGGGCCGAGCGTGGCTTCGCTGCTCACGGCGGATTCTGCATGGCGTGCGGTTTGCTGCGCTCGTTCTGCATCCACCTGCACAAATGCGTTCAGCGTCGGATTCAGCCGTTCGATCTGGGCTAGATGGGCGTCTACGAGTTCGACGGGGGAGATTTTCTTTTCCCGAATTTGCTCAGCCATCGCTGCGGCGGAAAGAAAAGTTAGATCGTTCATGAACTTTTCTCTCGCATCGCATGATCGAGCAATTGCTTTTCATCTGCGGTGAGCGCCCGGTGAGATCCTTTTGCCAGACCACCCAATTGCAGCGGTCCTATCGCTACGCGTAACAGCCGCATAACTTCCACGCCCATGGATTCCATCATGCGCCGAATTTGGCGGTTCTTTCCTTCATCCAGAACGATTTCGAGCCAGGAATTCTTTTGTCCTGCGCGAAGCCGGCGCACCTTTTTCGCCCGCAGCACTTCGCCGTTTTTCGCTTTCACGCCGCGAAACAGCATGTGTACAAAATCATCGCCGATAACTTTACCAATTTGCACGTGGTACGTTTTATCGATATGCGTCTCCGGCGCGGTAATGCGCGCGGCCCATTCGGAATCGTTGGTCAGCAGCAGCAAGCCTTCGCTGCCTTTATCCAGACGGCCTACAGGGGCTATCCAGGGTACAGAGTTGGGCAAATCATTTTTGGAATTGCGATTTAACAACGAATACACCGTGTCGCGGTCTTTTTCGTCGGATGCTGTCGTAACTATGTCCCGTGGCTTATTCAACACGATGTAGATTTTGTTCGCGGTCTCAATCGTTTCTCCATCAACAGTGATTCGGTCCGATTTTTCGGAAACCGGGGTCTCGGGATCGCGGCGAATTGTTCCATTCAGTCGAACGCGGCCGGCGCGAATCAATTCGGCGGCCTGCGACCGCGAGCAATAGCCCAGCTTCGATAAAGCGCGTGCCAGGCCGATCTTGCGAGTACCGTTTCTCACGCACTCATGCTAACCGACTTACCGCAACACATGCGCACGATCGGTTCACTCGCGATGTTATTCTCATTAGAAATCAAGGAGAATACATGGCTCACCAACATCCGCCTCGCTTTCTGAAGATCGTGGACGATGCCAAGACGCGGGTCCGCGAGACCAATATTGCCGAAGTGAAGAAAAAGATCGATAAGGGCGAGAAATTTCTGCTGGTCGATGTACGCGAGGAGAGCGAGTACGCGAAAGATCATTTGCCGGGGGCCATTCATCTGGGCAAGGGAATCATCGAGCGCGATATCGAGGAAAAGGTGCCCGATTTTAACGCCGAGATCGTGCTTTATTGCGGCGGCGGATTTCGCTCGGCGCTCGCGGCTGACAATTTGCAAAAGATGGGCTATACGAATGTGATCTCGATGGACGGCGGTATCCGCGATTGGCGTGAGAAAGGATATCCGCTGACCACCAAGTGAGCGCTTATCTTTAAGCAAGCGCCAGTCTTCGTTTAAACGCAGGCTTGGTTATATTTGTGAAAGACCTTCATCTCCGAACACAAGCTGGCCGAAAATCCGCTAACCGATACACTTTCTATTGTTGACATCTCCACAATAGTGGAGCAAACTTCGGACGCTGTTTGTTACGCCCCTCCGTCTAAGCTGGCTTTGCGCCAGCTATCCGCTTAACCATGAATCAGGAGCAGATATGTATACTCGGCGAGAATCTATTAAATCTATCGACATGCTGGTATTTGTTGCTGCGGTAGTCATTGCGGTTGTGTCCAGCCCGGTTGCTCATGCTCAATCTTTCAGCGTAATGCTTAACTTTGCAGGGAGTAACGGCAGCAGCCCACTCGCCGGCCTGGTGATGGACGCGAACCAGAATATTTACGGAACCGCCAACTCAGGCGGACAGAATGGCTACGGCGTAGTTTTCAAAGCGAATCGGAATGGCCAAGAGGCGGTGGTGCACAGCTTCGCAGGCGGCGCCAATGACGGCGCCTATCCCGAGGACAGCCTGATTATCGACTCCGCGGGCAATCTATATGGAACGACCTTCAATGGCGGTCCGGCCAATGCAGGAACCGTCTTCAAGTTGAGCTCGAAGGGGATCATCCACATCCTGTACAGCTTCGCGGGCGGGAATGACGGGGCAAATCCCATCGCGCGCCTGGCTATCGATAAGAACGGAAACCTTTATGGAACCACATCCGCGGGTGGAACTTCCGGCAACGGAACTGTCTTCGCGGTTAGTGCGGCGGGCAAGCATACGGTGCTGTACAGCTTTGGCAGCGGTACGGATGGAACGATTCCGTTTGCCGGCGTAACGCTGGACGCCAAGGGGAATCTCTACGGAACGACGTCCGCGGGCGGTTCGACTGGCAACGGTACGGTGTTTGAGTTGAAGCGCTCTTCATCTGGATGGACAGAGATCATCCTGCACAACTTTGAACTTCAGGATGACGGAGGCACTCCTTATGCAGGATTGGTTTTCGACCCCTCCGGCAATCTGTATGGCGCGGCTACGCAAGGCGGAGTGAATGGCACCGACGGCGGCGGCACAGTTTTTGAACTGAGCCCGGCTGGCAGCAACTGGACCTTCACCGTACTCTACGGACTATACGGCTGGAATATTTCCGGAACGTTTCGCGACTTGCTTTTCGATGCGACTACCGGCGTGATCTACGGCACCACGCATTGCGATGGCGCTTATGATGCGGGCACGGTGTACTCGCTGACACCTTCCAGCGGCTCGTGGTCGTATACGGAACTGTATACCTTTACCGGCGGGACGGACGGCTTGTACTCCTTTAGCAATCTGGTCATGGATAAGAGCGGCAATCTATACGGAACGACGAACGAAGGCGGCGCAAACGGGAGCGGCGTTATCTTCAAAGTCGCGCCGTAGTCTGTTGACCCGTTTGCCGCTGCGGAATCAAAAGCGGCAAAGCCATGTACGATTTTTATCGGCCCAGGGCATCGCTAAAGCGATGCCCTGATACGAATCCAACTCGGGCGGAGCATAGATTCCTGAAGCCCGGCTCTTTAAAACTGACTGACTACTCTGGCTAATTCGGCAGATACAGAGCACCGATTCTGTGGTAAGCTCCGCCTCTTACCCCTATGAACGGTCGCATTTTCTTCTGGTCGCTCACCTCGGCGCTCGCGGGATTTCTTTTCGGTTTCGATACGGTTGTCATCTCCGGCGCGGAAAAAACCATTCAGGCGTTGTGGGGGCTCAGCCCTGGACTGCATGGCATTGCCATGGCTTCCGCGCTCTACGGCACAGTGGTTGGATCGCTGATCGGCGGCTGGCCGGCGGACCGGTTTGGACGCAAAGCCACGCTGCTGTGGATTGGCGTACTTTATTTTATCGGTGCCGTCGGCTCCGGTTTGGCGCCTAATGTTTCTGTTTTTATTGCAGCGCGGGTGATTGGCGGCCTGGGGATCGGCATTTCGACGGTGGTTGCGCCGATGTATATCTCCGAGATCGCACCGCCGCAGTATCGCGGACGACTGGCCGGCATGTTCCAGTTCAATATCGTATTCGGCATTCTGATCGCTTTCGTTTCGAATGCGCTGCTGTCGGGAATCGGCACCAATGCCTGGCGCTGGATGTTAGGCGTGGCCGCGTTCCCTTCCCTGCTTTACGCCTTGTTTTGCATCGGCCTTCCCGAGAGTCCGCGCTGGCTGCTCAGCAGAAAGGGCGACCGCGAAAGCGCTCTGCAAGTGCTGCAACGGGCGCAGCCCAAGCTTTCGAAAACTCAAATTGCAGCCGAGGCCGATGCCATTACGGCCGCTTCCACGGAAGATGGTTCGTCCGGACACTTTTGGACGCGCCGGCTTCGCAAACCCATCCTGCTGGCGATTTTGATTGCATTTTTCAACCAGCTTTCCGGCATTAACGCCATTCTTTATTTCGCGCCCCGCATTTTTGAACTTACCGGTTTGGGCGCGAAGGCCGCATTACTGCAATCGATCGGCATTGGGCTCACCAATCTTGTCTTCACATTTATCGGCCTGTGGCTTATCGACCGGCTCGGGCGGCGAACGCTTCTCTATATAGGTTCGTTCGGCTATATCGCTTCGCTGGGCATGGTCGCTTGGGCTTTCTTTACGCAGCACCTCTCCATCGTGCCGGTGTGCATATTTGCCTTTATTGCCGCACATTCCATCGGACAGGGAGCAGTCATTTGGGTTTTCATCTCTGAGATATTTCCCAACCGCCAGCGGGCGGAGGGGCAGGCTCTGGGCAGCTTCACGCATTGGATCTTTGCGGCTCTGCTCACTACTTTTTTCCCGAGGATGGTTGTGGCCTTCTCTCCGGGCTACGTCTTCGCGTTTTTTGCCGGCATGATGGTACTTCAGCTTATCTGGGTGAAGACCATGGTGCCCGAGACGAAGGGCGTGCCTTTGGAGGAGATTCAGCGGCGGTTGGGGATTGCATGAGAGTGAAGTTTCAGCTAGGGCAGTCAGTGGTGCTACGGCCTAGCAACAATCATGGTAAAGCCTAGCCTTCGATAAACCCGAATACTTCCGATATATTCCTCGGCTGACAAGTACGGGACGGCCTGCCGAACTATGCGTTCGTACCGCCGTCGACCGTTAGATTCGCACCGGTGATGTAGGCTGCTTCCGGGCTGGCTACGAATGCGACCAATGCGGCGACTTCGTCCACCGATCCGTAGCGGCCGAGCGCGGTGTTGGCCTTCTGCGGCGCGGCCCAATCGCCGGAGGCAGGATTTAAATCCGTGTCGATCGGACCCGGCTGGATGTTATTGACGGTGATGCCGCGGCTCCCAACTTCTCTGGACAAACTCTGCGCGAACATTTTCACGGCGCCCTTCGTGGCCGCGTAAGCCGCGAGTCCGGGCGTCATGTTACGTTCGCCCACGCAGGAACCGATCATGATAATGCGGCCGCCGTTCTTTATTTGCTTCAGCGCGGCCTGTGTTGCGATGAAGACGCCGCGAATGTTGAGGTTAATCAGGCTGTCCAACTCCGCAAGCGTGCTGTCCTCGAATTTATTCGGAAGCGCCGTGCCGGCATTGTTCACAAGGATGTCGAGTCTTCCAAATGTCGCAACAGTCTTTTCGACCGCAGCATTGACGGCACCGGCATCGGTGGCGTCCGCTTGAATTGCAATCGCTTTTCGGCCAGCGCGTTCAATCTCCTTGACGACGGACGCGGCGGCTTCGGCACCTTTCGAGTACGTGATGGCCACGTTTGCTCCATCCGCAGCCAGCCGCTTGGCGATCGCAGCACCAATGCCGCGTGAGGCCCCCGTTACGAGTGCAATCTTTCCTTCCAGTTTCGTAGACATCGTTTTTTCCTTCTTATTTAAATTATGTATGCTCGTGGGTACGTTGGTTTGGGATGCTTCAGAGTTCAGGAACGTGGTTAACAAGTAGATGCTTTGATGTACTGGACTGGAAACAGCTTCAATTTGTTCACTCGGAAAGCGGCCAGGGCTGGCCTGCCTTTAGTTTGAGGCTGCTGGTAGCGGGAAATGTTGCCGCGTGAGAGGAAGCAAAGCTGAGGCAGTAATCTTTTTTATAGAGTACAGATAAAAAATCAAGGGCGGGCAAGCCCGCCCCCAGATCAAGTCTTGCGTCAAACCCTCTCAACTCTCAGGCCTTTTTCAGTAAACGAGTGATCCAGACTAAAATCACCGCGCCTACAAAAGCCACGACAATGGAGCCGATCATGCCGCCACCCGGCCAGATTCCCAAAAGCCCGAAGACCCAGCCGCCCAACAAACCGCCAAGAATGCCCAGGATGATGTCAACAACTACGCCGTAACCACCACCCTTCATCACCTGGCCAGCAAGCCAACCCGCAATAAGACCAACTACAATCCATGCAAGAAATCCCATATGAACCTCCTTAAGTCCGCATAAGCGGCAGCCACGAAATGTACACCCCTGCCGGATAATACTCAAGGCCGTAACGGGAGCAACAAGTCTAAAAGCCCCACTTCTGGCAAAGAACGCCAGAAATGGGGCACCCAGCAGTTGGGTATGAGTAGGGATCCTTCGACTGCGTGGCTGGTTCGCATTCGCTACGCAGCCACTCCGCTCAGGATGACAGTGGGGATTAGTGTTGCGGCAACGCTGGGAGGGCTGTCTTTTGTTGAATTCCTTTACCTTCTACCACCGTATAAATAAAATCTGCCGTTACGTCGCGCACAACTTCCGTTTCGCCGTTCGGCCAGCGGATATTTACTTCGCTCATCTTCTCGTTTGTTCCTAATCCAAAATGCAGGCGCAAGTCGTTCTGGGAAATGTAGCTTGCGCCGCCGCGTACTTCGTCCAGTTGTACTAATGTGCCGGATTTCACTGTCACGCGCGCGCCGATAGCTGCTTTGTTGCTTTTTGTTCCGACAAGCTTGAATAGAACGCGATGATTGGAGCTCTCATTGTGATTGATCAGCAGAGACGGCGGCTCGCCTACATTCAGAACGACGATATCGATATTCCCGTCGTTATTTATATCCCCGAAAGCTGCGCCTCGCCTCGATTGCAAGGGCATATCCGAAAGCACAGATGAAACATCTTCGAAGGTTCCGTCGCGATGATTGCGGAACAGCAGCATCGGCTGGCGGTAGGAAACTGCGCCGGAAACCGTATCTGCCTGCGGATAGACGTGGCCGTTGGCGACGAATAAATCGAGCCAGCCGTCATTATCCATGTCGAAAAACTTTGTGCCCCAGCTTACATACGGGTACGTCGGTTTCATCACTTTCGACCGGACGCTGACATCGGCAAAATTTTCTTTATCGAGATTGTGATAGAGCGTAGTTCCCTGCTCAAAAAAGTTCGTGACGATCATCGAGAGGCGGCCTTCGTGCAGATAATCGCCCCAATCCACGCCCATCGACCCCTGCTCCATTCCATCACCGCTCAGCGCCACGCCAGAGAGCAGGCTTACATCCTCAAACGTGCCATCGTGCTTATTGCGATATAAATAATTCGGCCCGGCATCGTTGGCTACATACAAATCGGGCCAGCCGTCGTTGTCGTAGTCACCCCAGGTCGCACCCAAGCCATAGTAATGATTGGGATCGTCGACCCCCGCTTTTTTCGAAACTTCTTCGAAGGTGCCATCGCCTTTGTTGTGAAACAGCAAATCCGATTCGCCCGGCATACCCCACGGACCGCACTGGACGAGCACACCCTTGAAGCGGCAGAAGTGCGGGTCGTTGCCGAACTGGGGCAAGTTATTCATATCGACGTGCACATAGCGCGAAACAAAAAGATCGACTTTGCCGTCGCGGTCGTAATCGCCCCAGGCGGCTCCGGTGCTGAATCCCCCAGCGCCTACGCCGGCTTTCTCGGTTACATCTTCAAATTTGCAGTTGCCCAGATTGTGGTAAAGCGCATTGCCGCCATAACCGGTGACGTAAATATCCTGCAAGCCATCGTTGTCGTAATCGGCCACGGCCACGCCCATGCCCCAGCCTTTGCGGGTGAGGCCGGCGGATTTTGTAATGTCGGTGAACTTGAGGTCGTTGCTTTGCGGATCTGTCTCCTGATGATAGAGCGTGATCATCAAATCGCCGCCTCCCTGCTGATATCGCCCGACCGTTGAGCCGTTGACGGTGATGATGTCGAGTTTGCCGTCGTTGTCGCAGTCGATCAGACCTACGCCGCCGCTCATGGATTCCACGATGTATTTCTTGTCGGGCGAGGAAATGTGGGAAACGGTAAGTCCGGCTTTCTGCGCTACATCCTCAAAACGGGGAATTGCGGCCAGCACGGTATTTTCATGCTGCCCTGTCGAAGAAGGAGTTACGGAAGGCTTGGATCGAGTGGTCTGCGCCCATAACGCCGTGGATAGAAGCATGATGGAAAGCGAGGATCGCATGGCGGGAAGCTGATTATACCTTGCGGCTTCGACTATTGGTTGACTTCAGAACGGACTGCAAATAATGGTGAATCTGGCCGAAAACGGGCGTTTTCGGCGGCTTTTGCCGGCTCTCCGGTTAAACTAGGTGGCTAAATCTTCCGGATGACCTTTCCGCAAATCGCCCAACTCTGAGCGCGGCCCAATGGAGGTCTATTGTCCTAAGGACAAGTGCACAGATGTACTGTCGGAATCTACCGCTTGTCCGGCGCGGCTTTCAAACTGGAAGGCATGCGACTCCCCCAGTCCATTCTCCGCTCGCTTTCCGTTTGTACCGTTTCTTCACTCATAGCCGGCATCGCGGTCCTGTTACTGGCCGCGCCGCAATTGCACGCCCGGGCGGACGCGCCACAGCTCGTAACCTCGCCGCCTAGCCTGCGGTTTGGCGCCCTTAGTGTGGGCCAAACCGAGACTATGGTGGTGACGGTGACGAATACCGGAGAAACCAGCGCTACCATTTCGCAAATCAGCCAGAGCAACGGCGAATTTACGACTTCGAGCGTGAGTCTGCCGCTGACACTGGCTGCCGGGCAGAGCCTCGATCTGAGCGTCAGCTTCACGCCTTCGACCAACGGGTGGACGGTGGCAACGGTGAATATTTCCAGCAATGCTTCGAATCCTACTTTGCTTTTGAATTTGGAAGGTACAGGTATCAGCAGCGAAGCAGTCAGCGCCAGCCCTACGAGCCTGTCGTTCGGCCAAGTAGCGGTAGGCAGCAAATCTACTCTGCCAATTGTGCTCTCAAACAGCCGCTCCTGGCCGGTGACGCTGGCGGCGACTCAAACTGTCGGCAGCCCGTTCTCGATGAGCGGTGTGGCGTTTCCGTTTGTTTTGAATGCCGGGCAAAGCCTTACGCTGAATGTCACCTTCACCCCGCAAAGCGCGGGGGAGATCGGTGGCAGCCTGTTTGTTATTGGACCGGGGCTGAACATACCGCTGGTCGGAACAGGCGGCGGGAGTGCGACAGGCCAATTGACCATCGCTCCGGCGCCGTTGAACTTTGGCAATGTACCGGTCGGGACGACCCAGACTGCGCCAATGTCGATTACCGCCTCGGGAGCCAACGTTACGGTTTACTCCGCGGCCAGCAGCAGTTCGCAGTTCGTGCTGGATGGCGCTTCTTTTCCCTTCACAATCAATGCAGGCCAGAGCCAGACATTTAATGTAGCGTTTACCCCGCAGACCTCGGGATCGCAATCCGCCGCGCTGGCATTTACCAGCAATGCCTCAAATCCGCAATCGAACGAAGCTCTCAGCGGCACCGGAACAGCGACACAATACAACGTCAATTTGTATTGGAATGCGAGTTCGGATGTAGCGGGCTACAACGTGTACCGCAGCGCGGCTGCAAACGGCAGCTACGCGAAAATCAATGCCAGCCTGGATGCGAATACGGCGTATACGGACAGCACGGTTGCAGCGGGTCAGACCTATTATTATGCCGCCACGTCAGTCAGTTCCAGCGGAACGGAGAGCGCTCGCTCGACTCCAGCCGTGCAGGTGAATGTGCCGTAAATGGCGAGACGCCGCGGTTCTGCCGGATACTCGCTGAAGCTTTCATCCCTCTAAAAGGAATGGTGTGCAGATCCCTGCACACCACGGAGTCACTTCAGTAATCCACCATCCCTCCAAGGTAATCATTTCAAAGGCTTTAGTAGCACGGAAGAGCTATTCTCGTTGGCCCGTGATATGCGGTAGTACTAGTACATGCGGCCAATGCTGAAGTTCCCCAACGTCACTTCAACGTGTACGATTTTCAGACTGGGTGCTTTGATTGCCCTGGCGGTTTTAGGGTTTTGCCCATCCAGCCTGGCGCAGCAGGACACTTTGGCTATGGTGCAACCACCGGACGCGATGGAACCTGCGCCGATGATGAAGTTCACCGAACCGGCCACGCTGCCAAAGCCTTCCAGTGAGCATCGATTTTGGGATCGCCAGAACAGCGCGCTCTTCGCCGCTAACGTCGCCTTCAGTGCCGCTGACTTCGTGGTGACCCGGGACAATCTACGCAACGGCGGCCAGGAATTGAATCCTGTTACCCGCGTTTTCAGCGGCAGCACAGCGGGACTTGCGATGAATTTCGCAGGCGAAACCGCGGGCGTGATCGGGCTCGGCTACTTCTTCCACCGGACGGGACATCACAGACTAGAGCGCGCGGTTTCGATGCTGAATCTCGGCAGCTCCGCTGCGGCCGTGGGCTTTGGATTGGCCCATCGATAATCGTTAAAAATCCGAAACCATTAAAACTTGGACGTTGCTGGCTCGTTGGTTTTGCCGGCGTTTCAAGCAGCGATTTTCGAGGATTTCTCTTCACCGCGCCGCAGAATCCACAAAAGCAAAGCGATTCCCGCCAAGGCAATCAGAAAGTATATGATCCCGCCCTGGCGATGAAGCCTTCCCGTCAGAAAGCTGGGATCGACGCGGGTTGCGAGCACGCCCAGGACAAAAATCCGCAGTCCATTCTTGGCGATGCTTAGTGGGATGGCTACCGCAACCACCGCCAGCTTCCGCCAAAAAGAGCGCAGAAGCAATTGCGCGAGAACCATGGTGGTGACGATCAACATCATGCTGGAGCGCATGCTGCTGCACTCGGGAGCGACTTCGAGGGTTAATCCTGGAATGTGGAGGAACGTATCTCTTTGAGCGACTGGAATGCCCGCTATCAGGAACAGTAGATGTGCCGCTGCGGTTGAGCCTTGCTGCAGCAGGCTGACGATTTGGTTCAAGACGAGCGGGGGAAACGGAACCAGCCAGAGCAGAAAGCAAAGAGGAAAAAGCGCTCGCCGGAAGGCGCCGGCACCGAAGCTGGCGATGAATGCGCCCACGCACCACGCTACAAAAGCCAGCATATTCGCGGAAAGCTCTGCCTCAGGCGAAAACGCAAATGATCTTAGATGGAGGATGGCAGCAGTAGTTATGACGGCCAAAATCAGCAATGAACAGCCGACGGGCAGGCTCCATTTCGAAGATGGTTCAGCCGATTTCCAGTCGAGAAGAATTAAAACTGCGCTGATGGGAAGGATGAGCAGAATGTGGGTGTATTGCTCGTCACGTAGGGCTAGCGTGAATAGAGAAGCGAGAGATGCCCACCAGACGGCGACCGCAATTGCGCCAAGAATCGAGAAGATGAGGAATGGCGATGATCTGAAAAATGCTGCTTTCGCCGGATCGCTCGCCGTGTGAGTTCTCATACGCGTAGCCATGCATACGCCCGCTTCGCTTTACATTAGCACTGCCCCGGCAACCCCGGAGAAACCTTGGTCCCACGACTTTGGAAAGTCCTGGAACAACTCGATGTACCATGAGGATAGAACTACTTACTGATCATAAAATCGATTTTGGGAGAATTGAGAAATGCGGGACTGCCGTCAGTTTTATATCGATGGGAAATGGGTAAATCCGGCGAAAGGACGTGACTGGAACGTAGTGAATCCGGCCACCGAGGAACCAATTGCGACCATTTCTCTGGGGAGTTCCGAAGACGTGGATAAAGCTGTGGCTGCGGCGAAGAAGGCTTTTATTTCTTACGCGGAAACCAGCGGCGCGGAACGCGTAGCGATTTTGCAGAGAATTATTGAAGCCTACAAAGCAAAGTCGGAGGAAATGGCTGACACCATTTCGCAGGAGATGGGATGCCCGCTTTCTCTAGCACGGGCGGCACAGGCTCCGGCGGGACTTGGACATCTGCTGGAAATCGTAAAGGTGCTGGAATCGTTCAAGTTTGAGGAACTCAAAGGAACGACTCTTATACGCAAAGAGCCGATTGGCGTTTGCGGACTTATCACGCCGTGGAACTGGCCAATGAATCAGGTAGTAGCCAAGGTTGCACCGGCGATTGCCGCGGGATGCACCGTGGTGCTGAAGCCCAGCGAAATGGCGCCGCTGTCGGCTTATCTTTTAGCGCAGATCCTCGATCAGGCGGGCGTTCCGGCGGGAGTCTTCAATCTGGTGAACGGCGATGGGCCGACAGTGGGCGCGGCGATCTCTTCGCATCCTGATGTCGATATGGTTTCGTTTACCGGCTCCACGCGCGCGGGAATCGCTGTGGCCCAAGCGGCAGCCCCTACGGTGAAACGGGTTACGCAGGAACTGGGTGGCAAGTCAGCCTACATTATTTTGGATGATGCGGTAATCGAAACCGCAGTCAAAGAAGGCGCGCAATCGTGCTTTCGCAATACCGGCCAGTCGTGCAACGCTCCCACCCGCATGCTGGTTCCCGGTTCGAAGATGGATGCGGCGATTGAGGCGGCGAAGAAGACTGCGGAAGCCACCAAGGTTGGCGATCCATCTTCCAAGGAAACTCACATTGGCCCGCTCGCGAGCAAAGCTCAGTTCGACAAGGTGCAGCGGTTGATCCAGGTGGGCATTGATGAGGGTGCGAAGCTGATTACTGGTGGCCTGGGGCGTCCAGAGGGCACAAGCAAAGGCTATTTTGCGAGGCCAACGGTATTTGCGGATGTTCGCAATGATATGACGATTGCGCGGGAGGAGATTTTTGGTCCGGTTCTTTGCCTGATCTCTTATACAGACGAGGACGAGGCGGTTCGGATCGCGAACGATTCACCCTATGGCTTATCCGGATTTGTGACATCCGGAGACATGGAACGGGCGCGCCGCGTTGCGAAGCGCATTCGTGCCGGCAATGTACATATCAATAATGCGAGAGTTGATTTCGGCGGATGCTTTGGAGGTTACAAACAATCGGGGAATGGCAGGGAGTGGAGTGAGGCCGGGCTGGGAGAATTTCTTGAACTGAAGGCTATCTTCGGTTATGAGAGCCGAAGTGACGCGCGTGCGAAATAGCCGCTGGACGCGGGTAAGTTATTGACTCTCTAATTTCTGGTGGCGTAGCGTAGAAGCGAGTTGGCGGGGATGTGCCCATGACAGTTGGAACCGGATGGTCGAAAACGTGGACTTATTTCGAAGGAAATTGGCACGACGGCAACGTGCCGATTATGGGTCCGCGCACCCACGCGGCGTGGCTGTGCTCCGTGGTGTTCGACGGGGCGCGAGCATTCGAAGGAGTGACTCCCGATCTCGATCTCCATTGCGCGCGGGTGAATGATTCCGCAAAGAAGCTGTACCTGAAACCGATCGTTTCGGCGGAAGAATGGATACGGCTGGCGCGCGAGGGAATAAAAAAGTTCGATAAAGATGCGGCGCTCTACATCCGTCCGATGTACTGGGCGGACAAAGAAGGACCGTGGGTGCAGGCGCACGATCCGGAGTCGACGCAGTGGTGTCTCTCGATTTACGAAGCGCCGATGCGCGTACCCAAAGGCTTCTCTATTACGCTCTCGCCTTTTCGGCGCCCGACCATTGAAAGCATGCCGGTGGATGCGAAAGCGGGATGCCTTTACCCCAACAACTCGCGTTCTCTTTTCGAAGCTCACGAACGTGGTTTCGATAATGCGATCGTGTGCGACATGCTGGGGAATGTGGCAGAGTTGGCTACTTCAAATGTGTTTATGGCGAAGGATGGCGTGGTGTTTACGCCGATTCCGAACGGGACATTTCTCGCCGGCATTACCCGGAGCAGGGTAATCGGATTGCTGCGGCAGGCCGGCGTGACGGTGGTCGAAAAAACTCTGGCATATCAAGATTTCGAAAAAGCGGATGAGATTTTCGCGACCGGAAACTATTCGAAGGTCGTTCCGGTAACTCGCATTGGCGGCCGTTCCCTCCCCTTTGGTCCTATCTACACCCGGGCACGAGAGCTCTACTGGGCATTCGCACATTCATGATTGGTATAGCTTTGGGCAAAGCGAAGGCTGACAAACCGGGGGCTACAACAGTTGAAGCTCTCGCTGGGATTTGGGAGCGCGTGCTGCATCGCTCACCGATTGGCATAGAAGAGAATTTTTTTGATTTGGGCGGGACAGATGTGCAGGCCGATCAACTATTCGCCGAAATTGCAGGAGTATTTCACCGCCAGATCCCTACGGCCGCGATCTGTTATGCGCCAACCATTTGTGCGCTGGCAGCTTTGCTGGAGCAGCCTTCCCTGCCAAAATTTTCCCCGCTCGTCCCCTTGAAAGCGGGCGGGAATCTCCCTCCTGTTCTGATCACTCATGGTCTTGGCGGGCGTGCCAGTTTTTCAGAATTGGCCAAACACATCCACACCGACAATCCGATTTATGGAATTCAGGCCAAAGGCGTGGATGGAAGAGATGCGCCGCTGGATCGCATTGAAGATGCGGCCGCGTATTACCTGGACGCGCTCGATGAGCTTCCGCCGCAGAATTCCTATGTTCTGATTGGATATTCATTTGGAGGATTGATCGCGCTGGAAATGGCACAGCGCCTCCTGGCAAGCGGGAAACGGGTTGCGCTGCTGACGCTGATCGACACGTATCCGCATCCTCGTTATCTGCCCTTGGGGCAGCGTATATGGCTCGAAGCAAAACGCGCCAAATCTCATTTTTTCGATCCAAGACTGCGGTCTTTTCGGGAAGTTAGATCACTTCTTTCGCGTGTGATGAGACGGAAATTGCAGGCTGCGGGAGATGAATCTTCCGGCACGGCAAATGTTGCTCGATTTTCTTTTGCCGAAATCATTCCGCGGGTTAGGCAAAAAGATTTGCTGGCGATGAGGCATTACCGGCCCCGGTTCTATCCGGGCAAGATGAAGTTTGTACGGCCCGAGAGCAATTCTTATCTGCCGAACGATCCCGAAAAACTTTGGAAACATTCGGCTGCGGAGTTTGAACTTGAAACTGTGCCCGGCGATCATTTGGGAATGATCGGGACGCACTTCGAGAGCCTGGCCGCCGTATTGACGCGAGACATCCGAAAAGCGTGCCATGAACGAGGGTACTCGAGCGAGAGTGCTCCTCGCGCTGCGCAACAAGATCAAGGACACGTGAACCCATGACGATGACCGGCGCGGAAAGCCTGGTTCGGTCGCTGATCGCGGGCGGGGTTCAAACGTGTTTTACCAACCCGGGCACATCGGAAATCCATCTCGTCTCCGCGCTTGATCATTTGCCGGATATGCGCTGCATCCTCGGCTTGTTTGAAGGCGTAGTCACGGGCGCTGCCGACGGATACGCGCGTATGGCGGAGAAACCAGCCTGTACGCTTCTGCACCTCGGACCGGGCCTGGGCAATGGACTCGCAAATCTGCACAATGCCAGCCGGGCGCATGTGCCGATGGTGAATCTGATCGGCCAACATCCTGCTTCTCATTTGCAGCATGACACACCGCTCGCTTCCGACATTGAAGCCCTTGCGCGCCCTTATTCGAGGTGGTTGCGAACGTCGCGGGGAGCCTCTGAAGCGGGACGTGACGCCATTGATGCCATTCTCGCGGCGCGGTCGGCATCCGGGCAGATCTCTACGTTGATCGTGCCCGCCGATGTTGCCTGGAGTGAGGGCGGGGAAATTGCCACGCTTACCGCGTTACCAAAAACTCCCTTGCCTGCGGCAAAAATCATTGAGCGTACTGCCGCGATGCTGCGGTCTGGCGTGCGAACCGCGATATTGATGTCCGGCAATGCTCTGTACGGTAAGGGACTGGCGGCTGCGGGACGGATTGCGGCTGCGACTGGCGCGAAGCTTCTGGCTCCTTATCCCATCGCACGTCTTGAACGCGGTAGCGGCATTGCGCCGGTGGAGCGTATGCAGTATGTGTTGGAGCAAGCGGTCGATCAGTTGAAGGAGTTTCGTCAGCTCATTCTTGTGGGCGCGCAGGCTCCGGTCGCGTACTTCGCTTATCCAGGAAAGAATAGTGTGCTTACTTCGCCGGAGTGCGTGATTCAAACGTTGGCTCGCGCTGAAGAGGATTGTGCGGGCGCTTTGGAAGCGCTGGAAGCGGAGTTATCGCAAAAAACGAGTACGCACGCAGAAGAAAAATTCAGCCGGCCTCAAACTTCCCGCGGGGAGATTACGCTGTCGGGACTCGCCGCGGCCGTGGGAGCGCTTCTGCCGGAGAATGCAATCGTAGTCGACGAATCGATGACGTCGGGACGGGGAATGATGGCGGCGACGAGAGGCGCTCCGCCACACGACTGGCTGGGAAACACGGGAGGCTCAATTGGAATTGCTTTACCGCTTGCGGTGGGCGCAGCGGTGGCGTGTCCCGATAAAAAAGTTTTGTGCCTTACCGCCGATGGCAGCGGAATGTACACGTTGCAAGCCCTTTGGACGATGGGGCGGGAAGGACTCAAGATCACGACGGTGGTCTTTGCCAATCGCGACTATGCCGTGCTGAAGCGGGAGTTTTCTTATCTAGGGGTGGGAAATCCGGGGCCGCGCGCGCTGGATATGTTCGAAATCGGACGCCCGGATCTCGACTGGGTGCATCTCGCGAAAGGCATGGGTGTGCCTGCGAGGCGCGTGGGTTCGTTGGAAGAATTTACGAGGGCGTTACGGGAAGGATTGGAGAGCGAAGGGCCGAGCCTGATCGAAGTGCCGCTGTAAAGGCGGTTATAAGGACAGAACTAAGATTTCCGCGACGCGCTTCCGCGGGCAAATCACATCATCTTGAGGAGACGTGGGTGCACAACATGCAGGATGCGCCGGTCAGGAAAGTGTTGTTCACCGATGACTTCGTGCAAAATCCCTATCCTGCTTACCGCCGGCTGCTTGATGAAGGGCCGCTCCATTACCTGGATGTCGGCGGCATGTGGGCCGTGTGGGCTGTGTTCGGCTACGCCGAGTGCTCGGCGGTCGCGAAAGATCCGCGGCTTTCCGCAAAGCGTGCGGAGCGGTTTGTGATCACCCTGCCGATGAATAAGCGCGCTGAGTTTGCCGACCTGGTGGGCATGCTGGGCTTGTGGATGATCTTTATGGACCCGCCCGAACACTCGCGCCTGCGGAAGCTGATGAACAAGGGATTTTCGAGGGAGGCCATCGAAACACTACGCCCCCAGATCGAAGGCATAGTCGACCGCATGCTCGAACCCCTGCAACATTGCTCCGAGGCGGAGCTCATGCGGGAGTTCGCTTATACCATGCCGGTGCGCGTGATCTCGGAGATGCTGGGCGTGCCGGAGACCATGCACGAATCGTTCCTTCGCTGGTCGGCCGCTATCGCGGCTTTCAATGGCAGCGCGAATCGCACCATCGAGCAGGCCGCAGCGGCCCAGAAGGCGGTGCACGCGCTGACCGATTTTTTTCGCGGAGCGGTGGCCGAACGGCGCAGACACAAGACCGACGACTTTCTTAGTTTTCTTCTCGCGATCGAAGAGGAAGGAGAAGTTCTAACTGAGGAAGAGCTTTACGCGCAATGCGTGATGATGCTCTTCGCCGGGCACGAGACGACCAGAAACCTGATTGGCAATGGAATCTATGCCCTGCTACAGCATTCGGAAAAAATGCATGAGTTACATGACGACCCGGGACTGATCCGCACCGCGGTCGAGGAGCTGCTGCGCTATGAAAGTCCGATTCAATATACGGCGCGCGTGGTGAAAGAAGAGATGGAGATATGCGGCCGGCGCATACCGCAACGGCAGACAATCCTTTGTATGCTGGGAGCGGCGAACCGGGATGCGAAGCAGTTTAAGGAGCCGGACAGGTTGGATTTGAAGCGGTTGAACAACCAGCATCTGGCCTTCAGTGCGGGGCCGCACTTTTGTATCGGCAGCCAGCTGGCGCGGCTGGAAGGGCAGATTGCGATTCTACAGTTGGTGCGGCGCTTTCCACAGATGCGCCTCGCGGTTCAGCAGCCTGAGTGGTCCCCGAACGTCGGCTTCCGGGGACTGAAAACACTGCCGGTCACCTTGTGAAGTTCTCTGTGAAATTTCTATGCCGGGAGTTGGCCGCTAGCGGGTCAGGACGACTACAGGCTGCTCGAATGTTTTCGCGAGTTCGGCCTTAACTACTTTTCCGGTCGGGGTCAGCGGCATGGCAGGAACAAGAAGAATTTGCGTGGGGCGCTTGTATGGAGCGAGATGCTCCATTGCGTAGTCGGAGATGTCGGCGACCGTGAGTTCAGAATTCGGTGCGGGCTGGACAAACGCGATCACTTCCTCATCGCTGTCGACTGTACGGCCAATCACAGCCGATTGCACGACAGCTGGATGCGCATTTAATACTGCTTCCACTTCCGCGGGATAGACATTGAAGCCGCGCCGCACGATCAGATCTTTGGTTCGTCCGACGATGAACAGATTTCCATCTTCCATACGGGCGAGATCGCGGGTGTTGAACCATCCTGCCGGATCGATGGCCGCTGTGGTTTCTTCGGGCGCGCGGTAGTAGCCTTTCATCACATTGGGTCCGCGAACCCAAAGCTCGCCGGATTCTCCTTGCGGCACCGGTTTGCGATCCGGGTCAACTAATTTCACTTCAATGCCGGGGAACGGCGGTCCAATGGAAGTGTCGCTGCGTGGAGACTCAACCCGCGTTTGCGCAATGGTGGGCGAACACTCGGTCACGCCGTAGCCGTTGTGCAACGGCATGTTGAAGAGTTTTTCTGTAGCCGATTTTGTGGAGAGATGAAGCTGCGCACCGGAAGAAGAAATGATGCGAAGCTCGGGAAGATCGAGAGACTCGATGCCTCTCAGCTTTGCGTATTGCAAGAATTGCGTGAAGGTCGCCGGAGCGCCGAGCAGCACCGTGATGCGCTCTTTCTCCAGCGTGACACGGGCGTTCATGGGGTCGAAACGGGGCGACAGATAGAGTGTTGCACCGCTTAACAACGAACCCAAGAGCACTACGGAAAGCCCTACTGCGTGCGATATCGGCAGAATGCCGTACAGACGGTCCTGAGGGTTTAAAGACCGTATCCCCGCCGAGCCGGCCGCGAGAAAAAGTAAATTGCGATGGCTCAGCATGACGCCTTTGGGAAGGCCGGTGGTACCGGATGTATAGATCAATGCCGCAACCCGGTTCGCGGGATCGGAAAGGTCTATAGCTTCAGGCTTAGCCTCTTCATTCAAAAGCCCAACGAGGATTGATCCCATGCCATCTACATTATGTGCGGTTGCACCGTGGCGCTGGGCATGTTCGGCCGCATTCGGAGAAACGCGAGTGGTGAACAGCACACGCCGGGCGCCGCAATGGTCGCGGATTTCGTCAACCTCGCGCGCCGAGACTTTGGCGTTTACGAGCACCGGCCATGCGTCCATCGCGGCCGTTGCCAAAAGAAGCGCCACAAATTCACGGCAATTTTCGCCGACGATCATAACGCGGTCGCCGGGGCGCACACCCAATGTGCCGAGCCACGCTTGTGTTTTGGAAATTGCCTCCGCCAGCTGTGCGTAGCTCCAGGCACCCGAATTTTCAACGAGCGCCGGATGATCCGGCGCGGTTTCGGCCCACGGCTTGATGACATCGCTTATGCGCGAAGGAATGAAGCCGGATGAAGTTGGTTGGGTCATTGATCGAAAATTAGAGCTTTGACAGCAGGCAAACGCCCGTCCAGGGTAGATTCGGCGGAACTGGATCGAGGGAATCCTGCATCGGCATCAGGCCTTTTGGCGAGCGCTTGAACTGGAAGGCGGTTTTCAGCAGTCCTTGCACGTCTTTTGGTTCCCATCCATGCTGTAAGAAAAATTTAGGGCCTTCAGGCGGCCCGAACTTGAAGGCGGCGCCCGCTTCACTGAGTTGCGCGCCGGAGGTGCGCTGCATCAGCTTCAATTGGCCGGGCGAGGTGAGATCGACGATCCAACTCTGGAAGTGCTCGCCGACGGCCAGGTCCCGGGCGAATGCGCCTACATCTTCAGTGGCGAAATAAATCAGGAGACCTTCAGTGGCAACGACAATCTTTTTTGCGCGCTGATTTAGATCGGCAAATAGCTTTCGCCGGGCCGTTACATCCGACAAGTCCAGGGCGACACGTTCCAAACGGCACTTGGGCTTTGCGTCCGCAAGAATTTCTTCCTTGTAAGAGACAATTTCCGGTAGATCCACTTCCACCCATTGCAGCGATGCGGGCAGATCCATGCGGTAAGGGCGGGCATCGAGGCCAGCAGCAAGGTTTATAACCAGGTCCGCGCCTTTTTCGATCTCGCTCGAAATAAATTTGTCGAAGAGATACGTGCGCGCGACCCAGGCCCACTCGTGCTTGTTTCCTTCCGGCAGAGTATTCGCGATGTTAAATCCGCGATCGCCAGCCAGTCGTTCAGCGTAAGGATCGCGAAACAACGCGTCGGGACGCTCGGTTTCGCGGGCTCTGAAATAAGCCACCCAGCGGGCGGTGTCGGAAATGTTGCGTACGGATGAGGTGGTTTCAATCATTCGCGGAATAGTGTTTCGATTTAACAAATATGCCGGTGCGCAAGCTTATGCCCTGAGTTTTCCGGCAACGAATGCAACCAGATTGTTGACCGTATCTAAGTTGCCGGGAACGACATCTTCATCATCCACGGTGATTTTAAAACGATCTTGCAGGAAGCTGACCAGATCGAGAACACCGACGGAGTCCACGACGTTTCCGAGCAACGATCCATCGTCGCGCAGTTTTTCCGCGTGGCCAGACAAGAAATGTTCCACGATAAAGTTACGGATTTCGCGTTCGATCTCTGCCTTCTGCATGCTTTGAAGAGTTTCTACAGTCACAATACCTCGCTATGCTCGTGTTTGAGAATATCGAAAGCAACCCGCTTTGGGGTCACTTCAGTTTCGATGCCGGTATTCATTACTACCGGCGTGGAATACGAAGGCCGAATCAGGGTTGCATCTCCGTCGAAAGGAGAAGCGTACCAGACTACGCCGTTTGCCAATTCCTGATGCAGCGCAGAGTCCGCTGCTTTGTAATAAAACGGACAGGCGGGATATTTTCTACTATACGGATTCCATCCCGAAGCCACGTTGCGAATGGCAAGAGGGAACCCCAGCATTTCGAGGAGGTCGCTTTCCGAATCCTTTGCGTAGCTGTATGCCGCCGAGAGGAGCGCTTTTATGATTTCAGGATCGTCATTTTTTGCAATCATATCGGCGATGATCGACGACCGCAGGCCGTTCTCAGCTTTCGTGTCGTTGCGAACGATTGCGTAGCCTACGAGTTCCTGGTTTCGACGGCAGCAGAGCACGCGCGCAGATCCCTGGTCGCCGGGAATTTCAAAATGCCAGCGCAGAGCGGCCGGTGTGCGTTCGGCTAATAGGCGATTCCCTTCCTGCTGCTTCTCGATCCACAGGGTTTCGAAAGCTTCGTCGATCTGATCGACATTGATCGTGCTGACAGACAAGCCTTTTGGAACATAATTTGGCCATCGTCTGCGAATGAGTTTGTCAGTTCCGATAGCTGTTGCGCCGATCACCGCGCCTATTTGCGCTAAAGCGGGGCTTGTTTGCAACTTGTGCATCAACACGCGCGCGAAAGAATGCGGACGTAAAACCCAGAAGAGCGCTGTGTCGTAGTCCCGCTGAGGAACAGGTGCAGACTTAAAAGCGACGGCGATTTTGCCAACGGCCTCGATGGCGCTGGTGGAAACGAAGAGATCGACGGACTTCTGACGAAAGTACGCCGCCACCAAAGTCACGCCCATCGAGCGGTAGGGCGTGTCGACCACTAATCCATGCGCCGTGACTGCGGTGAGCGTTCTGCTGCCGTAACGATAGAGCAGTGAAATGTTTCCCAAATAGCCGACGATGACCCCGTCCGCTTCCAATACCCAGCCGATCGGGCGCTCGATTCCATGCGAAGCCAGCGCGGGATTTTGACGCCAGAGCCGCTCCCAGTTTTCCGGCGAATCCGCGTGCAGATGCCAGCGCTGCTTGAGTTGCGCTACACCTGCAAAATCCGTAAACCTGGCGGGGCGGAGTTTTGCCGGCGCGATTGCCTCAGAAGAAGCGCATTGCAAGCCATTTTGAGCTTCCGCCGCTTTGCGACGCGAGCGGATCATGCCGAGCGCCAGGCCGGAAATCTTTTTTTCTATCGAACCCATAGTCATCTAAAAAATGCAGTTTACGCGATTTCGCTTTTGCTGACGCTCGATTGGGCGGGCGCAGCCTGTGCCATGGCAGCAAAGGCTGGCCGATCCGCTTTCTTCGACAGAACATATTCCAGCCAGTTGCTGTATACGCAGGTTGCCGAGGCCTGCCAGGTATTTTGCAAGGCATCGACCAGGAAAGTCTCCGGGAAGAACAGCATTTGCTCTTCGCGCCGGCGAAGCAGCGCCGCCTCTTGAAACTCCGCGAGAAGCTTCGCCGCCGATGCATCGAAGTAGCCGTAGGGCATTGCGGGGTAGGTTTCTCTTTCCTGCCTGAGAAATCTCTTTACGTCGCGGCGGTATTCTTTCAGCAGAGTGCGAGCGCCATATTCCGGATGACCCTGAAAATGCACGAACAGGCTTTTTCTTTTCTGCTTTACGAATGAATCGATTCCGGCACGGGCCGATTTCGTCAAAACCGTGTATCCGTTGGATACGAGCGAATCTTCGCGTATCTCATTCCACCGTGAGTGAGGAAACTTGATTGGCTGCAAAGCGTGGCGGGTCAGTTCGTGATCGCAGGCCTTGCTCGATTCGAAAACACCGAAACGCTTGTCGCTGAGCGGCTGGCGTGCGATGCCATCGCTGTGAAGCACGCCGGCATGCGCGGCCAGGCACGACAAAACGGTGGAGGCAGTATTGCGCTCCGCCCAGTCAAAGACCTCGGTCAACGCGTGCCAGTAAGGCTCCTGCCGCAGATCAGGCTGCTTCGGCTCTGTGCCGGTGATGATTACCGCATCCACACGGCTGCTCCAGAGATCTTCGATACCGGAGTAAAAGTTATTAAGGTGTTCGCGTCCGCGATCACCGCGCGGAACATCGGGCAGCGAATGAAGCTTGAGCCGTACCGGAATATCCCCCGAGGCTTTGTCGAGCAGTTCCATGAACTGCATCTCGGTATCTTCGAGCGCGGCGTCGGGCATGTTGTTAATCAGGGCGACCTTCACGCACTCCACCCCGCAGTTGTAACCGCTGAACTTCGGCGGACGAACGCCCTTCTTTTCCGCCCATCGTGGCGGAATTCTGCCTCCATCGATCAGCAGAGCCATAAGCTACCTCCTATGCGAGCGATTGCGTTCATGCTGAGAAATCTCATGCTGTGGCTTTATCGAGCGCCTGAGAGAGATCGGCGAGAATGTCGTCGATGTGCTCGATGCCCACGCTCAACCGGATCATCTCCGGCGTCACTCCGACTTTTGCCTGCTCTTCCGGCGTGAGTTGACGATGCGTGGTCGACGCGGGATGACAAGAGAGCGACTTGGCGTCGCCCATGTTGACCATGCGCTTGAAGAGCTTCAATGCGTTGAAGCATTTCGTGCCCGCCTCGAAGCCGCCTTTCACTCCGAAAGTCAGCAAGGATGGGCGTTGCGACCCCATATATTTTTGCGCCATGGCATAGAGCGGATTGTCAGGAAAGCCGGCATAGTTGACCCATGCAACCATGCGATGGCCGCGCAGATATTCCGCAACTTTGCGGGCGTTTTCGACGTGGCGCTCAACGCGAAGCGCAAGGGTTTCTACTCCCTGCAGCAGCAAGAAGCCATTGAAGGGAGATAATGTCGCGCCGGTGTTGCGCTGGCACACCGTGCGGCAGCGGGCCACGTATGCGGCATCTCCAAAGTGATCGACATAAACCACACCGTGATAGGCGATCTCCGGCTCGTTGAACATGTAGAACTTTTTGGCGTGCTGCCGCCAGGGAAATTTGCCGCTGTCGACGATCATTCCCCCCAGCGTGGTGCCATGGCCGCCCATGAATTTGGTCATGGAATGGACCACGACATCGGCGCCATATTCGATCGGGCGCAGCAGAATGGGTGTTGCCACCGTGTTGTCCACAACCAACGGCACACCATGCTTGTGCGCAACCCTCGCCAGACCTTCCACGTCGGCGACGTTCCCGGCCGGATTCCCGACACTCTCGCAATAGACCGCGCGGGTGTTTTCGTCGACCAGCTTTTCGATATCGTCGGGATGATCGGTTTTGGCAAAGCGCCCTTCAATTCCCCGCTTGGGGAAGATGTGCGCCAGCAAAGTGTAGGTTGCGCCATAAAGCTGCGGAGTGGAAACGATGTTGTTGCCTGACTCCGCGATGTTTATGAGCGAGTATTCGATCGCCGCCATGCCGGAGCTGACGCTGAGTGCTTCCACTCCGCCTTCCAGCGCGGCTACACGCTTTTCGAGAACCGTGTTGGTGGGGTTCCCAATGCGCGTGTATATGTTGCCCGGCACTTCCAGATTGAACAGGGCAGCCCCGTGCTCGGCGCTATCGAACTCAAACGCAACCGTCTGATAGATCGGCACTGCGACGGCCTTGTTGGCGGGATCACCGTCGTAGCCGGCGTGAATCGCGATGGTTTCTCTCTTCATGCTTATAGGAAAAATTTATGGATCAGATTAGGAACCTTGCGAAGCCGCGCCGGCCTTCTCGCGTGCCCCAGGAAGTTCGATTTCGCGGAGTTGGTGCCGGTTCGCAGCCAGAGCGGGTTTGTTCGCCACCGATTTTGCGACCGCACGCGCGATGGTGCGGGCGGCGAAGCCGGCTCCAAAGGCAAAGCGCATGACAGGCCCAAAACTGTTGGCGGCGGAAACTCCGGCGAAATAGAGACCGGGCATGGACGATTCGAAGCCCGTGGAGAGAACTGGCGAACCATTCACAACTTTCACGCTGGAGCAGATTTCCGGGCTGAGGAACTTCAGCCGGTTGAGATCGACGCGATAGCCGGTTGCGGCGATGACGTACTCGGTGAGGATCTGCTGCTCGCTGCCGTCAGCGCCACGCAGATGAAGCTTTACGCGGCCGTTCTGAACTTCGGCGCGTTGCAGCGTATGCCCCGTGATCATGGGCACTTTGCCGACAACTTTATCTTTCGCGAACCAACCGCCCGAGGGGCCGAGAACGCGGCGCACGGCTTCGAGGCGCAGGCTTTCCGGAAGGTAATGAAACACATTAGGCGCATCGGCGAAGAAGCGCAGGCGCCAACCGGGTCCGATGCCGGAATGCGGGCGGCGAAGCTTAGCCAAAAGCGAGCGGCGCTTTCCGTCCGGCTTGCCATGAAATTTCAGTTCACTGCGACGCGTGACCAGCTGAACATCGGCTCCGGCTTCGTGTAGTAGACCGGCCATATCGCTAGCCGAAGAACCTGCGCCGAGCACGACCACCTTGCGGCCACGGAAGGGCTCGAGGTCGCGGTGACGGAAGCTGTGGGTAACAAATTCCGCCGGGAGATTCGCCAGTTCGGCAGGCAGATACTCGAAGTGCGTGATGCCGACGGCGAGTACAACGTGACGAGCGGTGAAAGTTTCGCCGGTGTCCAGGCCTACGCGGAATCCATCGGGCACGCGCTCGAGGCTGGCGACCTGCTTGTCTTCGAGTTCCGGCACCTTGCGATCACGGAATTCCTGGCCGTAGGCGCAGAACGTATCGAGCTTCACCGGAATACCGGTGTCGGCATATTCGATGCCGCGCTCGGCGCAGAATTGCGACAATGTAAGTTCGCCATTCGGATCGTAGATGTTTGAGGCAAAGCCGTCCGACTTGAGGCACATGCCCTTGGGCATATGCGTTCGCCAGCTATCCATAATGCGTCCGAAAATGCGGAAAGGAATACCGCGCCCCCTAAGGTGAGCGGCAATAGAAAGTCCGTAAGGACCAGCGCCAATGATTGCAGTTTCAATCATAAGTTTTATTTAAACCCCAATTTGTAATTGATTTGATTTGGCTACCACAGCCTTTGTATTTGGGGGGATTAGAAATTGAAGATGGATTTATGTTGGTGCAGGCCGGTGTTACGGCTGCGCTTTTCTAGTGCGGAAGACCAACGATGCCGCGGGCGATTTTCCCGGCGAAATCGTGGGCCTGCCGACAAGGATTCCGGGATCAAGTTCGGAGAGATCGCCGTCGAGGAAGGCGCGAATCGTGTTAATGAGCCGCGGCGAGGCCTCGAGATCAATCGGCTTGCTGGCGTGCATAGTAAGGGCTAGATCGAGTTTCTCCGGCAAGTCCTTCTGGTCGTGGGCCACAATGACGCGGCCTTGCGCGCCAAACCGTTCCGCGGTTGCGACCTGATGGTCGTTGCGGGTTTCGTGCAGCTTTCCGCGACGCGGCATCACGACGATGGGACGGCCGAGTTCCAGCGCCGAAATAATCGATCCCATTCCCGCATGGGCCACGATCACTTTGGCGGATTCGATCACCCGGTTGAATTCCGCAGGCGCAATGAATTTGGTGAATTCAATGTGCCTGGGATGAAAATTTGAGTTTCCGATCTGGGCAAACACGTCAGATCGCCCGCGCGCATGAGCCCATTCGTCGATGGCGCGAATCAATCGATCGAATGGTTCCTGTGAACCAACAGTAACGAAAATCACAACACTCCTCCTCCATAATGTGGACCTTCACTCCTGGCCAGGTGCGGCCATTGAGTGAGCCAGAGGTCCGCGTAACGGCCGACGCGCGCGCCCGACATCGAGAGGTCTTCGATGTTGGCCATGCTGTCGATCCAAATGGTTCTAGCTCCAAAAAAACGTCCCAGCAGAATTGCAAAATATCCCGGCGCAGCACCTGTAGAGATGACCACTCCGGGTTTTTCTTTCACGATGATCCAGGCCAGGTTCAGCGCCAGAACGATTAATCCGAGCTTGTTCCAGCGAGTCGCATCGTGCACGGTGTAGAACTTATTTTTTGGCACCTGTGCGCGATACGAATCGATTACCGTGACATAAATCACTTCGGAATTCTCGAAGGCGGGAACCACCCGGCGCAGTTGCACCCAGTGGCCTCCACTCGAAGACACCGCCAACACTTTGTCGTTATTTTGATCTTTGCTTACTGGCATATCTCCCTCAATGACGCGACTTGCAACGATTCCTGTCCGGCCACGTCGAGCAGCGACGCCGTGGTTTCGAGCACGAATTTGTTGCGCTCCTGTGTGCGATCCAGATCGTGCATCAGGACGATGCCGCCGCCCGCTTTGCGCAGCCTGTCGGCTACCTGGGCGGGACGCGGCAGAACGTCGTCTGTGTCGCCTGAATCGATGGTCCACCACCAAACCGGAGCTTTCCGGCGGCGGATGGACCAGCTGGTGGGGAGGGTCATCTTGCCGTACGGCGGACGAAACATACCGTCCGCTTGAATCCAGGGAGAAAGTTGTTGGTAGCCCGCGTCGATGTCTGCGACGGCTGCGCCGGGCAGAACTTTCCACGCATTCAAATGCTCGGCGGTATGGCAGCCTATGTCGTGGCCCTGCTCGGCGATGCGGTCGACGATGCCGGAATGCTGTTCGGCATGGCGGCCAAGCATGAAAAACGTGGCCTGCGCCCCGCGCTGTTCCAGAAGATCGAGCAACTGCGGCGTCAGCCCGCTGGGACCGTCGTCGTAGGTAAGGACGAGCATTCGTTTCTTCGTCACTTCCCTGCGAACTCCGGCCATACGATAGCGGCGCCAGAACCACGGCGAAAAATAAGCCGCGGATCCTGCAAGGCCAATGCTGGCGGCTGCCAGAGCAGTCATAGTCGGACGCATTTTGCTTGGTAGGGGGAAGTGAAAAACTACGCTGTCGCGCGGGATGTTTTATCGCGTTCCCAGGCGGCGGTACCGGCGCGAAGGCGTTGCTGGGCCCTACGCTTCGCTACGACGGTTACAAAACCATAAATTGCCAGCTTGCACCAGAGTTGGGGATAGGCAAACAGGCGAACGAGCGAATCCACATTGCTCTCGCCGCGATGTTTCCAGCGATCCGGAAACATCGCCGCCAATTCGAAGGAGCCGTAGTGCGACCGGGTCTTGGTGGCGATCAACTGCTTGATGCGGCGCGGCGGAAATACGGTGGAAGAAACCGACGGCAAGGTGGCGCGTTCTTCCTCGGTGAATTGAATACGGACGTAACCGTCGTCCGCGGTAAGCGCCGGGAATTCGCGAAAGCGGGCACGGCCTGCGGCGGATAAAGCGTAGACTCCAGAGCCGCCAATTCCCTCCTGCGCGGAAGGAAGATAAGAACGTATGTCATAGCAGGCGCGAACCGCCCAGGAGCAGCCGGAAAGATCGAAATTTGCGGTGGGCGCGACGGCATGAACATCCCCGCGCTGCAGGCGGCGAGCCAAGATTCGAATTGTATCCGGTGTAATCACCACATCGGCATCAGCGTAAATGCGGGGGAACCCAATCGCGGCCTGATCGCCTAAATTAAGAGCGTGCGGCTTGCCCGCAACTTCGGTTTCAATCACCCGCACCAGCGGAGCGAAGCGGCGGGCGACGTTTGCCGTGTCGTCAGTGCATCCATTGCACACGACAACGATGTCGAATTCGTGCGGCTCCGCGCCTTCCGTCATCGCACTCAGCGTGCGGGCGATGACCGAACTTTCGTTATGCGCGGGAATGACAATGGAAATCATTGGTTTGGAAAACATACAACCGGGATTCTCGGCGATCGGGCCGATGAACTATTTCTGGTTCTTAATTGAGTATTGGCCTTAGAAAATGCAGGGGGAGGGGAATCTGTCAGTTGCCGGAATTTTTCTTGAATACCACTTCCATACTCGGCCCTGCGCCGGATGCGGAAGCAAGGTGCGCCAGCGGCCTTATCAGTGAAAGGCGTATTCCTTTGCGAACTACCTTCCAGGGAAGGCTTGCCGGTCTGGCTTTCGACTGCGGCACGGGCGAAAATCCTATTTTTTCGAGCACCGTAGAACGAATATAGTCCGTGCTGCGCTCCACATAGGAAACCGCCGGAGTGTCAACGGAAACCTCCGAGAATCCGATTTCATTCATGACATACCTGACCGATTTGGGCGAAAAATAAGACAGGTGCCGGGGCAATTCGAGCCCAAACCAGTGCGTGCCGAAAACCTTCGCCTCCCAGGAGTCGATATTGGGCGTCAGGGCATAAAAGATTCCGCCGGGCTTGAGCCAATACAAAACCTTGGTCAAGAACTGGCGAGGATCGTAGACGTGCTCGAGAAGATCAAAGGCAGTGATGACGTCGAAGCTTGCCGGAGCAAAGGGAGCATCCACCGCGTCGCCGACGAAGACCGTGGCGCCGGTCGCCTCGCGCGCACGTTGTGCAGTGGAGCTTTCCATCTCGATGCCGTAGAGCTTCCAATCCCGGGTGTTCATCGTGCTCAGAAAACCGCCGGAGCTGCACCCGATGTCTAGAATCTCTCCGCCAGATTTGTATTTGGAAATAAGCTTGATTTGATCTTTCCAGCGGCTCGCTGCGGAACCTTCCCCTGCGGCAACGATGGCTTTGTGGTAATCCTCAGTATAGTGAAGTCCCATGTCTGTGGGCTTCGGCGGATCGGCCTGCCAGACGATATTGCACACCGAACAGCGGAACAAGCGGTAGGTTTCTTTGCGAAGGTGGAACCGGTCGGGTGCTGTCAGCAATGCATTAACATTGTCACTGCCACAGATCGGGCAGGGATGTAATTGCATGACAATTCCCCCGGCCGTCACCTTGCCGGTTTGCAGATCGCCGACGTGTTCAAATGTACTCATCATTAACCTCTTATTGAATCTCTTCACCGCGAAGCGGCAGATAGAAATTGAGTTTTTAATTTCGAATCTTGAATTTTAGATAAAAGCGTTTTCGCGTTTCCGCAAGAAAGCCACGGCGCAGAACGCATAAGCCAGCGAACACCCCAGAACTCCAAAAAAGATATTGGCGCTGGGCCTGTTCGACATCGCGCTCAACAGCGGAAGGCGGCCCGCTCCAGCCCAGATCGCGAAAACCACCAGAGAGAGCATCGAGCCGGAGACAAAAGGCCTGGCATATTCCATCAAACTGAGGCCGGTAAGATCGCGCAGGCGGAGAAGCTGGAAAACATAGCCGATAAAGACAGCCACTACACAGGCGAGTTGGCCGCCCGGAAGTCCGAACCATTTCGAGAACGGATAAACCAATGCAACCATCAAAATTGCCATGATCGCCACCGAGCGGCGATGCAACTGGGGAATGCCTCTGCCGTAAAACACAGTCGTGATCTGCCCATTCAAAATGTTCATGAACACGACAGCCGACGCCAACATAAGCGGCACAGCTGCGGCCGCATAGCGGCTCCCGTAAAACAAGGTGAGCAGGGAACGTCCGCAGAGGAGCATGAAAACCAGAGCGGGCATACCCAACTGCACCAGCAAGGAGCTGACTTGCAGAAGTATGCGATTCTCTCGAACTTTATCTCCTTGCACTTTGGAAAATGTAGGAAGCAAGGTCTGCCCCAGCAGGTTCATCAGAAACCCGGCTGGAGTCTGCACCAGATAAATCGCCATCACGTAAAGGCCCAGGGCAGCCGGGGAGTAGAGCTTGGCCAGCACAAACACGTCGGCGCGGGTGAAGATCAGATTCAAGAACGACAGCCCGAACAAGCCGCGCGAGAATCGCAGCAGATCGCGAGCAGCTTCCTTGTTCCATGAAAACGAGGGAAGATAAGGGCAAAGCACATACGACAGGATCCACCTCATCAGGCTTTCCGCGACATTGCCGAGCACCAGCGCCCATACGTCCCGAATAACCAGGCTCAATATCAGAGTGATGACGACTCCGGCGATCCCTCCGCCATGATGAATCGCCGCCCATTTCTTAAAGCTCATGTGCTTGATCGCCTCATAAGCCTTCGAACTGAACGTGCCTTCGAGAATTACCGTAAGCGCGACCACGCGCAGCAGCGGGATTAACTCGTGGTTGCCATAGAACTTCGATATCCAGGGAGCGCAGACGAATACGCAAGCATAAATCGAAATGGAGCGGAAGCAGGCAAGCCACCACGCGGCGCTCAGGTAATGGCTTTCCGAGCCGCGCGGGTTTTGGATAATGGCTTCTTTGACTCCGATATCAGTAATCATCTGGATGACGCTGCCCGCGGATAAAACCACGGCCATGGTTCCAAACGCTTCCGGCGCGAGCAGCCGGGTCAGGATCATGTTTCGTCCAAAACGAACCAGTTGCTCGACGAAACTTCCAGAGCCCATCCAGACTCCGCCGCGAAGCACCTTGGCTTTCAAGCTTCCGCTCAGGCGCAGGTTCTGCAAAGACCGCTTCAACTGCTGGGGCATGCGCAAGGCGGAGGAATCCGGCGGAGGCGGAGCAACGGAATCTATCACTTCAGTATTTTCGAGGATTTCCATTTTTTCGGCTGGGACTGGAGGGTCGCAAGAACCAGGAGACGCCAATCCGGAACTCAAACGGCACAGCCCGAGGTTTCTCGGGGTTGAACTTTCACATCCGCTTCTTCTATCAGTTGTTTGACGTCTGGCACGCGGAGTCCTTTTGCCGCCTCCTTGCGGCTGTAGCGGTAGTAGATTTCGTACAGCTTTCTCTTGTACACCGCCAGATTGAACCGGGTGATGCGGATACAGCTAGCCTGAATCGGCAGATGCGCTTTCCACGCGCGCTTAACGTGCGCGTAACACTGGTAGAACTCCTTGGGCAGAACGAAACCTTGATTCGTGTTGTGAAAACAGAAAGCGGGAATCGCATAATTTGCCCTGCCCGCCTGCTGCGCCCGGAGACAAATGTCGGTGCCATACAGATGGAAGTGGGGCAGGTTTTCGTCGAACTTCAGGCCAGACGATTTTCGCAGGATCAGGACGATCTCATCCAAAGTCTGAATCGGCGCTGGCCGGTCGAACGGCTCTCCGATCGCTCCAACCCCCGACTGATACACATAGCCCCGTCCTCCATGGTTCAGGGTTTTTCCGTAGCAACCGAGGACTCCCCATGCAGGATCGTTTGCTTCGAGATACTCGAGTGCGGCTTCGAATTCTCCTATCCACTGCTCAGGCAAGAACATGTCCTGGTGGATGAAAATGATGATGTCGTTCCGGCTCTTGGCAATGGCGTCATTGTAGGCTTGGCCGGCGGAGCTGAAACCCTCCTGAATAATGATCTGGTGAAGGTAAGGTTTTCGGAAACAAGGCGATGCGAGGAGATTATTCTCCAGCACGCCCCGGCTATTGACCGCGGCGACGAATGTGAATGCTTGCTTGGATAATTCTCTGTGCATAAGTAGTTATGGAAAAATGGGAAACTAAAATTGAGAAACGAAGGCTTAAGACTGAAATGCCGTGCCCGGCGACCGGCGAAATGACTCCAGGGCATGCGCCACAAGATCCTCGTCTTCGACACTGTCGGACCACTGCGGCACTGGTGAAATAGCGACCGGCTCGTCCCCAGAAATTTCCGCAACAATTTCCGGCTGGCTGACCTGCTTCTTCGAGGAAACCGCCGCATAGATCGTAGAAATCATAGCCAGCAGCGCGTACCAGGGCACGATGCTTTGATCGAAGTAGGAAATCCCGAAGAACGCAACTGCATTGGCGAAAAGCGCCGATCCGATCGCCCAGATGAAGAGCGCGCTTTTCTTGTCTTTCTTCCGGGCCATGGCCCGCCGGGAGCGACCGACATACTTGAACCCGTAAACCAGCACAGCCACAAAAAAAAGGAAGGGCAGTAGCCCGGAATTGTCGCAGGTGCCAACATACTGATTCGCCGTATCCCACATGTCCCAGCCCCAGACACTGGTGTCCTTCACGCCGATCAGCCACCAGTCCGAAAAGTGGCGGATGCACTGATCGATCAGCATGTAGCGGTGATAAGAAGACGATCCGCCGGAAATGTCGATGCGGGTAATGAGGTGCCAGACCGGCGATTTCAATGCCAAATGGAGCGTCACCAGCACCAGAACAATTCCCCAACGGATGGTCCGCATGCTGTTCCGCAAGGGCCAGAGGCCCAAGGCCAGCAAGCCCGCGGCATAGGCAAGCACCGGCGTGCTGGAGTTGCAGGTGACCGTCATGACGGTGGCGGAGATGATTCCGATAGCCACGGTCATGCGATACTTTTTGCCCTTCCACCACAGGGCCACGAACAAAGGCACTAAAACGGCGCCAAACGTTCCCGCCAGGATCGAGTGCGCGAACGGTCCCTGAGCGCGAAAGCGGTCGCCACGCGCCGCCAGAGAAGCATAAGTGGCCGCCCGTGCGCCGCCAAGAACGGCGTAGGGATTGTGGCCAGTCGAATATTCGTACGCCATGATCACGGCAGTAACAGCGGCGACTCCCACAAGGGTGCGAATGGCGAGCACAACGTCGTCTTCATCCCGGATCATGAAACGCAGCAGAAAGTACACGCCGAAAACGGTGTACAGGTTCCCCAACTGATTCACGACCGAAGCCGAAACTGGAAACAGAAGAATTCCGTTCAAGGCAATGAACGCGGTCAGCAGAATAACCGCAATATCCATGCGGTTCATGCCGCCGCGAAATAGCCGCAACTTCGAGTTGAGCTTGTCCTTACACATCCGGACGATGCCAAAGAGAACGAGTAGGCGCAGCATGGGAAAATGCGCGGGTCCGATCAGCAGTACCTGGTCCATCGGTATAAGTATGGAGGCGGCCAGGAACAAGCTCATCGACTTCTTACGCGGCCATACACAAATTAGAACTCCGGCGATAAGAACCACGAGCAGGACCCCGGGATTGAGGACACTCTCCCCAACACCTCCTCCGAATTTAAAGTTCTGCGGGCCTTGTACGGGGTTCATCTTTGTTCCAATCGTTTGATATGGGTCTGAGTTATGCCTTGATCGCTTATCGATGGCTGGAAGAGCTGAAGGTGATTAGGCTACTCTTTGAATCCAGAAACTTCCGGGCGCTGTTTGATTGGCCCGGTAGGAACCGAAAGCCTTCTGGAGAACATCGGGATGCTTCAGGTTCATGTAGCTGCCGCCCCATAGCACTTCAAAGGCGCGGTTGAAGGCGAGCAACGCCTGCAAAACATACTGCTCGTTCCAAAACCGCAACTCGTCGACCATCCACGACCTGGGATAGGGAAGCGGCAGGAAGATATCGTGAAAGTGGACGACGACGCCTTTCTTCAACCTCGGGACAATTTCCAGATATTCGTAGCGTACGTCGCTGGCTTCCTTGAGGACGTGGCTGCTATCGATGAACAAAATGTCGTTTTCGCTCAAGGCTTCAAACTCAGCTAGCGGGACCGACTGCACCGGCGCCTGGATGAGGCGGGTGAGTCCCGGAATGCCGTTCCTGATAGCGGCATTGGGATAAGGTTCGATGGCAATCAGCTTCGCTTGCCTGCCAGTTTCGTGTGCGTTTTTCAGGATGGCGGCGGAAGAAACAAAAGTCGAGTTGCCCGAACCCACTTCAATCACAGTGTTCGGCTTGAAGCGCCGAATCATGCAATACAGAATCTCGCCATCCACCGAACCGAATGACCTGTTGGCCAGAGAGAAGGCATTAGGCGAGATAGGCGCTGAGCTTTCGAACTGGTCAAACTCTGGCTTATATTCCCGGCAAAAATCCTGCAAGAGGGCAAGTTGAGCAGGCTCTTTCATATCGATCCCGACCAGGCCGGAGGGAGCTTTCCAAAAATCCTCCGGAATGTGGCGGGTATCGGGAACCGGTTCGTAAAAATGATTGGGAACAACGTGGATTCCCATTCGCTGTAGTAATTTAAAGGCCCCTACCCGCGACTTATGCAGCACGCTCAAAGCTAGCCTCCGATTGCCCGTGAACCACGGACCTCACATGCTTCATGCATTGTGTCATGTGAGGTGGTGGGTAAGAAGCTAGCCAGCGATTTCGTGCAGGACTATTGAACGACTGCCGCAAGGCCTGTCGGAGGAGCAGGCTGGCCACCGCCGCTACCGAACTTATACGCCCCAATGTCCCATGAGGTTTGACGAGGGATCATCGGAATTGCGGGATCGAAGGCGATCTCGCCTCCGTTATTGCCTTGCTCGCTTGCGCCGTCGCTGGTTCCGCCGCAAAACTCAGAATCCGGCGAGAAGGTGCTGCATAAGCTGGAAAGATTCGCACCTGCTCCTATAGTCGAACCGCCCGCCGCCGGCGCGTATTCATCGGCCGGAGTATATCCCTGGGAATTGGCTACCCCTTCGGTTTGGAACAGCTCGTTTCCATTGTCGACCCACTTGCAGGTGGCGCCGGAGTCACAGTTGTAAATGCTGGTAAGAGTCGCAGATGGATAACCAATCAGGTGATTATTCTGGAGATAAACCGTACCGTTCCACACCGGATCACTGCCGTTGTTTAAAGCCCGCAGGTTGCAGGGAGCATCGTTGGTGTTGTTGTAGAAATAAACGGTGGCCGAAGGCATGCCGCCAATCACGTAACAGTTGGTGGAGTTCGAGTTGTTCCAGGCAACGTTATTGAAAATGTAGGCGGTCGGGGTCGGCATCAGCCAAACGCTAACTCCTTCGTTGATATTGTAGAAAACGTTGTTGTAGAACTGCTGGCTGCCAACGTTGACCAATCCGTCGTTATTGGAGTTCCAGATGTTGCCGTGAACCGATCCCACCGGCTCATACATGTCGTGAAAGAGATTGTCGTGGACGCTGGTCGAGGTTCCCACAATGCCATTCGAGACGCGATTGAAAACGTTGAAGGCCACCACCGCGCAGGCATTTTGAATGGATTCGAGGCTGGCCTTGCCGGAAGGATAGTTCCCCGTCACGCCGAGCGAGCCATCTGAGTTATCGAATACGTTGTGGATGCACTGGTTGGTTGTGTCTCCCTTGAACCCATTGCCGCTGCCATGGATGGCAACCTGCTCGTCGTACTCGGCTGCGTTCGAAATCGTGAATCCGTGGAAGTACATGTTTTCGACGATGGCGTCGGTACCACCGAAGTTCACCATGCCCGCGTCCGGGTCGGAGGTTTCAGAGGCGCAAAATCCGCTCATCTCGAAATTGTCGAGGCGAATGTGATTATCGGTTCCCAGCAGCACGGTATTGACATTGTTGAAGTCATAAGTGCATGAGCTAACCTGACTGGTGGTGATTGGGTTGTCCCCGCTCAGAATTGGGCGCACCCAGGCGCTGCCGGAATACCAGGTTTGATCGACTCCCACATAGATCGGGTTTCCACTCGCTCCGTTGTAGGAAAACGTCCAGGCCTTGCCGCCAACATACGGAGTGAGGCCACTGTTGCCAAAGTGCCAGGTATCGCCGCCGCGGAAGATGACGCTGTCTCCGGGCTGGGGCGACGCGCTGGCGCAAGTTGCTTTACAGTTCGGCATTCCGGGAGCATGCTGCCAGGGCGTGGTTTTGGCAGTTCCGTTGTTGGTATCGCTGCCGTTGGCCGCAATGTAATACGTGGCAGCGGAAGCGACACCGGTAATCATCCAGGTGATCGTCGTAGCGAGAAGAGTAAAGCGAATCAAGCGATTCATGGTTGGGGGCCCCTATGGAATCCTTGCTTTCGAATTGGCAAGTCCGAGAACATAGGGTATATCGACCTTACAACCGGGCCAAGGACACATAAGGGCATTGGCCCAAATCACACGGACACGGGTTGCCGGACGTGGCCGTTGGGATTCCCATTTTGAATTCCGGCTTCGGTCAAGGCTTCCCGCACCGTCAGAATCCGGGAACCGCTTTGCGCCGTGCGAGATACAACGGCTTCGAGCAGCTTCGGAGTGCAGCCAAAAGGCGAAGGGTCGGGGCTGACATCGTGCGTGTAGAAAATCAGCCAGGTTTTTCGCTTCGCGTTTTCGGCAATCAGCTCGTACATCGGTTCGACGCTTTCCATCCCGCCATAAAGGCTGTTGGCCCGCAGCAGGTTGAGATCGATTTCCGGGCCATTCCAGCCGGGAAAGATGCTTCTGGCGCTGGTTACGCTTGCGGCCAGGGCATGCTTGCTGCGCAACGTGAGATGGCCGAAGGGATAGGCAAAGTTTGTCGCATTGGCTCCGCTCGCTTCCTCGATGGCCCGGCTGCCAATTTCCACGTCTTCGCGAAACCGCTTGCAGGAAACCGACCGGCAGGAAATGTGACCGTAGGTGTGGCTGGCCAGCTCGTGCCCATGTTCCAATAGCGCGTCGATGTCTTGGGAACGAAACTGCTCCAGTTCGTCTTTCGTGTTCATCAGCCCGTAGGCGGCGTAGTAGGTTCCACGCGCTCCGAATCTTTCTAAAATAGGACCGCCGATGGTGAAGGCAGTTCGAGGAAAATCGTCAAAGGTAAACGATACGATCGGCCCACGATCTCCCAGGAAGACGGTGCGGCGGTACATCGAAGACAGCAGACCGCGGCGTGCCTCGGCCAAAGCTGATCGAAGGCTCATGCCTGCTCCACCAACGCGTTTTCCTGCGCCGCGATTTCGATGACTCCGTCGTCGGGAATCTCCCGTGCTGCGGAAAATCTGAACGATGAGATGCCGTCTTTGTTCCCAACTTCTTCCATACCTATGTCGCTAAAGACCTGCCCGGAGGGAGCATTGCGCGGAGTCTTGCGGTAGTTGGCGTAAAAATCACGTCCCTGTTCGGAAATGTAGTTGCGGATCAGCCACGTCAAAAACGCATGCTCCACGCGCTTGGATTGAATGCGGCAGCTGAACATCAAGTCGGTCATGCGCGGCTCGCGCCGGTCGACGATGGAGAAGCCGATTACTCCATAGCTGCCGAAGCGGTCTTCGCAGCTGAGCACAAACGTATCCAGATGCGCCTCGGAAAGAATTTTTCTGAGCACGTCCCGCGTGTAGCGGTTGCCGGAAAAGTTCATTTGATTGGTGCGCTGGGTCAGCTCGTGAACCCGCTCCAGATTCTCCTCGGTCATGGGGCGAATGCTGAGATGGATATGGCAGTGCCGCAGGAAAGCCATGTAATCGTCGCCAAAGCTTTGCGCGATGTTCTGCCGGCCGGCTTCGACCAGATAAAGCTTGCGCCGCTCCTGACTTTCAGCCGTGACGGGGACATCGCAGTCACTTCTTTCCGGAAGTGTCTGGTATTGCTCCCCGTTCAGGAGCCGGACGTCCGGACACACGGCTTTGACTTCTTCCAGTTCGAATGCGGAGTCATCGACGAACAATAAGCTGTCGAGGCCAATATTCAAACCCTGGGCGATCGCCTTGATTCCCTGGCTTTTCGGCTGCCAGGAGATTTGCGGGCAAAGGAAGTACTGGTCGAGATTAAACTGGCGCAACACCCAGAGTGCGTCTTCCGAATTATTCTTGCTGGCGACCGATTGCAGGATGCCGCGGCGGTCGAGTTCCCGAATCATTTCGGCGATGCCGTTTTTGAGCCGCAGCCGCTCGGGGCCGTCTTCGATGAGCACGCCATCCCACAGAGTGTTATCCAGATCCCATACGACGCATTTGATTTTTTTCTCGGCTTTTTCCTTACCAGCTTTGCCGTTGTTGTCCGTTTTGGCGAGATGGTCAGTGGTGCTGCTTGCAGCCAGTTCCGTCACAAACTCCATCAAGCCAAAGTACAGCGTAGTTTCATGAGCTTCGTCGTTGGGAATGAGTTCGATTCCGAAGGGCTGCTGAAGATCGAGCAGGGCGGAAATTTCCGCGACGGGAACGCGCAGGCGCTGAAATCCCGGCTGCAAACGGAACAGCTTCTGGAACGGAATCTTGGCGCGCCCATCGACGGCGCGCATGGTCAGCGAAAGCGGAACCTCGTGCGCTTCCGGGTTGTAGCACTCCACTAGAAACGAGGTGGGAAGTTCTTCCCCGGCCGAGGCCCAAGCGGCCCTTTTCTTTTTGAAGCCGTAGCGCTTGGTGGTGGCGGTGATCTTAACCAGAGAAGGCAGGGGCAGCCGTTGCAGCGTGCTGCCGATCTTGTAATCCCGGGCTTCCAGCTTTTCCGCCTTCCCCGCCGGAATCAAACGGATATTTCCTGGCGTCCACAATTTGCCCCAGCGTTTGAAGCGAATCTTGAGCAAATAGGAATTAACCGCCGAGGGCAGTTCGATGCGCACCATGCCGTCGGCAAATCGGCGGCAGCCGCCATCGGGCCGCGCGCTGTAAAGATCGCACGTCGAGTAACAGGTCGGCCACACGCATTCGGTGCAGTGCTCGCTCCAGGGCAGCAGCGTACGCGAGCGCAATTGGGCTTTGAATTGCCCGAACTCGCGGAGGATCTCCGCCGGCAATTGCGCCGGGCTTTCGATCATCGAATTGGCTTCAGTTTCGTACATGATTCGTATTACGGGTTAAAAAAAAGAACGGCGTTCTACGCGGCCTTCCCGCTGGGCTCAAGGCCCTTCAGTTTGGCTGCGCCGACCCACTGCAGGCAGGCCAGACTTCTTTTGAACTTGGCGGCAGCGCCCGGCCGGTGCGAAGGCAGAAATAGATAAAGGACGCTGGAGGATAAAAGCCGCAGCGCGTGATGCAGCGCAATCGCCGCCAGAAAACCCAACTGCGCCACGCTGCCGTGATGCTTGCGCCAGTACTGCCAGGTGGCGCGATAGAGCTCGAGATAAAAGCGGATGGGTGCATTCGAGGAACTGGCCCCACCGTAGTGAATTGCACCGGACTCGGCAAAAAACACAATTCCTTCGCCCGCCTTGCCGAAGCGATAGCACCAGTCGACGTCTTCGCCATACATAAAAAACTGGGCATCGAGCAGCCCGACGCGATCCATCGCCGAGCGGCGCACCACGACAAACCATCCGTTCAGAACTTCAACCGGCGTCGTGGTCTGGTGATCGAAGTCGGACATCAACAGGCCGCCGAAGAACCGCGATTTGCGGAAGGCGATATCGAGGCCTAAGGCGCGGCAGAAATGGTTCCAAAGCGTCGGATAGCGCATGGTGGAGCGCCATACCCGGCCATCGGGCGCCAGCATTTTTGGCCCAACCATGCCGACCGCCGGATGCTTTGCCATATAGTCGATCATCGGTGAAATGCAGTCGTCGAGAAACTTTACGTCAGAGTTCACCAGGCAGACGTACTCGCCCGTGCTCTGGGCGATTCCGATGTTGTTGGCCTTGGCGAAGCCGTAGTTTCCCGGATTGCGAATCAGCTTGAACTCCGGGAACTGCTCCGCCACCAGTTCAGGAGTGCCATCGCTTGAGGCGTTGTCGACCACTATCACCTCCGCACATAGGCCGGAGCAGTGTTCGCGCAGCGATTCGAGGCACTCCATCACGTACTTTTTGGCGTTCCATACCACGATCACGACGGAGATTTGCGGTGCTCCGGCCTGAACCGTGGACATCTCTAACGTTGCATTGGAGGGAAAATTCATTTTTGCTTAACCTACGTGTCGATATAAAGCACGCCCGACCACGGAAAGAAATCCAGGCCGCATGTGAGCGAGCACGAGATTCGCCAGTCTGGCCTGCCAGTTGGAATCGGAGGGCTCGAACCGGTGAGTAATTTTGTCCGAAAGGCCGTATCTAGAGTAAATCAGGTCTGACTGCTCACTTCCCCACCGCCGTTTAAAGGTAATGAGGCCTTCTTGTCCGGCATCGGTGCGTCCGAAGTCGAAGTAGTGCAATCCGGAATTCTTGGCTTCCTCGATCGCCCGCCACATGACCAGATGCATGGTGCCCAGATGGTTAAAGCGGCGGTCGCTGCCGCCGTACTTGTAATACATGGTTTTTTTGTGGCGAATGGTGAGCAGCGCCGAAACCGCCTCATCGCCTTTGAACGCAACCCGGATCTTGAGAGCGTCGCCAAAGCAGTCGATCAAATTCTCGAACCACTGGCGCGGCTGCGGCGGCCGGCGATGGCGTTTGCGGGTAATCGTAAGTAGCCGGTAAAAATGCTCAAGAAAATCTTCCGTGGTGCCTTCGCTGTATTTCAGCCCTTCGCGCTCGGCCCGGGTTACTTTCCGCTGCGTCGAATCCTTGTGGCAGTTGCGAAACAGGGTCCGCAGATCGGGAGTAAGATCGAGCCGGTGGAACGTGTAAGGCACCGTCACTCGCGGTAGCGCAGCCGAGATTTCAAAGGGTTGCAGAGGCCGCATCTCGACATAGCGCCACTGCCCGCCCTTCGATTCCTCCTCCAAAATCGCTGCGAGTGCGTGAATATCCTCCTCGCCATCGACTAAAGGCTCACAATGATCGGAAAATGGCAGCGAAACCAGCCGCCGTCCCGTCAGCCAGCTTTCGACCTGGCAAAAGACGATGCCATTTTTCAGGCTCCGCTCCGCAGCGGAAGTGGTAAAGGCGACCGGCTTATACCCGTAGGTGCGAGAAAGCGCCTCTAACCACGCGGAAGAGTGAAACAGACATCCACGGGGATGGACATCGACGAATTGATTCCAGCGGCGGTCCTGAACCGGGTCAATATAGGAAACGATTTTAGGTTCACGGCTAACCGATTGCGGCAGGGTCCCAGACAAATACTCGAGCACAGGCATAAATTTGAAATGATTCTGTCGCTCCTCATAGTTTTTTTTACTTATTGAGTAATGCGAGGGGAAAGAGTTTCTACATCAACTGCGCGGGGGATAACTTGACTAAAGGGCTCTTCCAACCGGAATTCCCGGTGAATGCCGGCGACCGCCGCATCGGCGTCTTCTTTCGCCACCATAAAAGACATGGCGCAATCGGAGGAGCCTTGCGCGATGGCGAGAATATTCACCCCGATACGGTCGAGCGCGTGGAAAACAGAAGCTACAACGCCGGAAACTGATTTTAAGTTTTCTCCGACCACGGTCACGATGGCGGCGGGTGTGCCGGTAACGACAAGCTCCGCAGCGTCGCTTGCCTGTTCATGGGCAAACTCTTCCTGCAGGGCTTCCACCGCGCATTTCGCGGTTGCGGCAGGAACGGCCAGGCAAAGAGTGTTTTGCGCGGAAGCTTGCGAGAGAAGCAGAATCTCGACATGAGCCGCGGCGGTTGCATGCAGGGAGCGGCCGAGAACATCATGCAGCCCGTAGAATCCTGATCCACCGACCGTGATTAAGGTGGCATCGTTGAGCGCGGTGAGCGCCTTTACTCCTCCGCCGTTTTGTGCACCCGCCGGAGTGATCCTGGTTCCCGGCTGTTCGGGCGCAAAAGTATTGCGAACCCAGAGCGGGATGCCGCGCTGCATAACGGGACGAAGAGTCTTTGGATGCAGAACCTTGGCGCCGAAATGAGCCAGCTCAGCCGCTTCGCGATAGGAAATCTCCGGAATGACGCGTGCCCCCGCGACTATCTTGGGATCGGATGTCTGCATGCCATCAACATCGGTCCAGATGATGACTTCGTCCGCTTCGAGCGCCGCGCCCAAGATGGTCGCGGAATAATCCGACCCGCCGCGACCGAGGGTGGTAAGCGTTCCGTCCGCAGCCGATCCAATAAATCCGGTTATTACCGGCATCACGCATTGTTGCAAAAGCGGGCGCAAACGCGACTCGCAATGTTGCCGGGTCAGATCCATGCAGGGATCGGCAGCGCCATAAGAAGCGTTGGTCGCAATCAATTCCGTGGCTTCGATGGCCTCGCTGGACAATCCGCGAGCGTTGAAGGCGGCTGCGACTTGCTGGACGCTGAGCCGTTCGCCAAGGCTCGAGATTGCGTCCAGGGTGCGCGGAGTAAGTTGGCGCAAGAGCATCGTGCCCTGACAGAGCTGTTCGCCCAACTGCAACAGAACTTCCATTTTTTGTTCGAAGGGAGTTCGCTCCACAGCCGAATGCAATAGTTCGCTTGCGGCTGACCGGTGGCGACGGCGCAATTCCGCGAAAATTTCTGCGACTGCTTTGCCTTCTCCAGCTTCGGACAGGTTGGCAGCCGCGACCAGTTGATTGGTTACGCCACTCATAGCCGAGACCACGACGACAATCTCGGCGTCCTCGGAACCCGATCGTACAATCTCGATAACCCGCCCGATGCAGGAAGCGTCTCCCACTGAAGTGCCGCCGAACTTCATAATCTGAAGCGGTTTTTTCCCCGTGACGCGGGCGCGCAGGGGCGCGGGGCGCACATGGGAAAAGTGCTCGGAGCGGCGCGCCAGCCCGGCGCGCGTGACATGATTTGGTTGCGAGATAGTCATAAGCGCGGCAGGCGCACAGCGGATAAATTCTGCAGCGGAGTGCGCTGGAACTCGACTTCGCCTTTTTTATGCCGTTTGCGGGCGCAGGAGCGAATCAACTCGGGCTCATCCCAGGGAACATCGTGATACCCCGACTGCAAAAATGGGCTGGCCGGATCGCGCAGCCACTCCTGTGGAAACAGCGCGATGGTGTCGTTCTCGGTAAGCCTGGGAGCGGGGTGAACCGCTCCTCCGGTCACGGCCGCATACAGGGCCGCAGGGAGATCGCGACCGGAGCCCAGC
>Ga0224568_1000021_pt1 | contig 72631 bp, 63 predicted proteins | sample CLU5metagenome_FD_182727 | JGI IMG/M metagenome (GOLD analysis project Ga0224568, IMG submission 182727) | Spruce litter microbial communities from Bohemian Forest, Czech Republic - CLU5 | ecosystem: Environmental > Terrestrial > Plant litter > Unclassified | place: Czech Republic: South... | reverse complement strand
CGCGGCCTCCGCCAAGCAGAAAGTAAATTAACGAACATGGCAGAAGGTAGTAAGGGTGAGGATCCGTCACTTCCCACTCAGGATGTCCGGCGTCACGAAGCAGTTTTGCCCTCTCCCTCGTAAGCCTTGCCAATCCCCGACTGGAAAGCTGTGAATCCTCCCCCGTACCACGCTTGTCCGCTCCAGCTGCAGGTCGGCGCTGCAAGAGCAGTCAATTTGATGCGGCGCTTGCGAAGTAGCGCACAACACAACCTTTAAGACTGGGAGAGAAGTGGCCCCCACCACCACGTTCGTGCTCTTCCGAGCGGTGCTGCAACTCGGTTAGAATTTTGCCCGAACGAACTCCCGGGTCCTTCGCGTGATGCAGTCTCACATTGCTCCAGGGTCAATTTAGAAGTAATTAGCTGGTTTCATTTTTTTGTGAAGGTTTTCTCAACCGAAATCAATGCATAACGTTATCAGGCACTTGTACGAATTTGGCCCATTCGTTCTCGATCCGGGGGAGCGTTTACTGCTCCATGGCGCTTCCCGTATGGAACTCCCGCCGCGCGTTTTCGACACCCTGTTGGTATTGGTGGAGAACAATGGACGGCTGCTGGAAAAAGACATCCTCATGCGGACGGTATGGGGCGACACGGTGGTGGAAGAAAACAACCTGAGCCAAGCTATCTATCTGTTGCGTAAAGCGCTTCGGGATGGCGAAGACGGCTTACGTTACATCGAAACCGTGCCGAAGCGGGGCTACCGCTTTATTGGAGGAGTTCGGGAAATCGAGGCTCCCGAGGGCAATGCTGGAGCAAAGACATCTCATGTGGGCGAGTCCTCAACAATCTTGGTTGGGAAGAATCACGACCTGATTTCGGCAGTAGCAGTGCTGCCTGAAGCCAAGGTGCCCATTCACGATGCAAACTCGCTCAGGATGGGCCGCTACTCCAAGGCTCCAGCCTCAAACTTAGACATCGGAAACAGTTGGAGTTTAGGTGTCGCTGAGTTGGCTGTTATAGGCATCGCGCTGGTATTAGCAGCAGCGGGTTGGGAACGAGGGTTGTTCGTCGATTCTTCTCCTGCCCCAATTCGCTCGGTCGCCGTGCTGCCATTGCAAAACCTTTCCAACGACCCTAGCCAGGAATATTTTGTCGACGGCATGACTGACGAGCTCATCACTGATCTGGCGCAGATTCGTGAGCTTAAGGTCGTCTCCAAAACTTCGGTTATGCGGTACAAGGGCACGCAAACATCGTTGTCGCAGATTGGCCGCGATCTTGGAGTGGATGCAGTCGTGGAAGGTTCAGTGCTTCGCTCGGGCGACAACGTAAGAATTACCGCGCAACTGATTCGTGCCGCAAGTGATCGCCATATCTGGGCCAAAGCCTATGATGGCGATCTAAAGGACGTGCTTTCACTCCAGGCGCGGGTGGCTGAAGCCATTACGAATGAGGTGAAATTAAATTTAACGGCGCAAGAAAGTGGACGCCTGCGCGCCGAAAAAGCGGTCGATCCCGAGGCCTTCGACCTTTACTTGCGCGGACGCTTCGTTTGGAACCAGAGAAACGTGGAAGGTTTCAAGAAAGCCATCGATTACTTCAACCAGGCGCTGGCAAAAGATCCGCACTTCGCGCTTGCGTACTCCGGTCTGGCCGACTCCCACACGCTGCTGATGCTCTATGGGGAAAGTCCCATCCACATGAGCGATGCGAAAGGGGCTGCAGAAAAGGCTCTATCGCTGGATCCCAGCCTGGCAGAAGCCCATACCTCTCTAGCCGCCGTTCGCATTCTGCACGATTGGGATTGGACAGGCGCGGAGCGGGAATTTCAACGAGCGCTAGAACTCAATCCAAACTATGCGCAGGCTCATCACTGGTATGGCAATTTATTGCTCGGTCCGCAGGGACGCCACAACGAGGCCATCGCCGAATTGCAACGCGCCCGCGATTTGGACCCGTTATCTTTGATTATCAATGCCGATACCGGCTTCGCGTACTATCTTGCCGGACGTAACGACCTGGCGATACAGACTTACCAAAGAGTGCTGGCGATCAATCCCAACTTCATTCCGGTACATTTCTATCTGTCGAAATACTACGAACAAGCCGGCCAATACGATCTCTGGCTCAAGGAAATTACTGCGGACAATCGGCTGGCTGGTTTTTCATCGTCTGCCGACTATATCGAACAAAACTACGCTCACGGGGGATTTCACGCCGTGATGGATGCGTTGGCCGCACCGGACCGGAGTATGAAATTGGCAAATTATAAGAATTTGCGAATCGATCCTTGCACCTCGGCAGGGGCGAACGTGGCGCTGGGTAGAGATGAAACTGCTCTGAATGAGCTGGAGAGTTGCTATCGCGGCGCCCAACTGAGCCTTATCTATTTGAAGGTCGATCCGGTTTGGACAAGACTGCACGCGGCGCCTCGCTATCAGGATCTGCTCCGACGCATTGGGCTCCAGTAGCTTTACTTCACCTGGCCCAGCATTGCGCGTCCCGCCGCGAGTGTTATACCGTAGTCAGTCCGCTTTTCTTCGTTAATTCCCATGGCCGAGCGCAGCGAAACTCCCGTTGTTTCTACGTCTCAGGTGTCCAATCTCCTGTCCACGAAAATCGACCCAACGTCGGCGCGCTTCGAAGCCAACATGCGTTTTCTAGCCGATCTCATGTCGCAGGTGCGCAACGAAGGCGAAAAAATCTGCGAGGGTGGTGGCCCTAAAGCCATCGAAAACCAGCATAAGAAAGGCCGCCTTACCGTGCGCGAACGCATTGAGTTGTTGGTCGATCCCGGAACTTTCTTCGAACTGGGAATCTATGCGGCGCACCGTATGTACGAAGAATGGGGAGGCGCACCGGCAGCCGGGGTTGTGACAGGCATAGCACGAGTACAAACCCGTCTGGTGATGATCATTGCCAATGATGCCACGGTGAAAGCCGGGGCATTTTTCCCGATGACGTCGAAGAAGGTGATTCGCGCCCAAAACATCGCCATCGAGAACCGCATTCCAACGATTTATCTGGTCGATTCGGCAGGCGTGTTCTTGCCGCTGCAAGAAGACGTTTTTCCCGATACCGATGACTTCGGCCGCGTCTTCCGCAACAACGCTGTCATGTCCGCGCTCGGAATTCCTCAGATCGCGGCCATCATGGGCATGTGCGTGGCTGGCGGCGGATACCTGCCTGTGATGTGCGATCACGTACTGATGACGGACGGTAGCGGCTTATTTCTCGCCGGGCCAGCTCTCGTGCAGGCGGCGATCGGACAAAAAGTTTCGGCGGAAGATTTAGGAGGAGCGGCCATGCACGCCAACATCAGCGGCACCGTGGATTTCCGCGAAGCCGACGATGCGTCTTGCCTGGCGCGCATTCGCTCGATCATTGAAAAATGGGGATACCGCCGGCAATCTCCCTGGGACCGCAAAAAGCCGGTTGAACCCGCGCTGGCCGCCGAAGAAATTTACGGTATCTACGATTCTTCGCCCGCGCGACCATATGACATGAAAGAAATTCTGGCGCGCATACTCGATGGCAGCCGCTTCGACGAGTACAAAGCGGAGTATGGCAAGACGCTGATCTGCGGCTACGGACGCATTGGTGGCTTCGCCGTGGGCATCGTCGCAAATCAAAAATTGCACGCGCAGCAAACTGACCACGAGGGCCACAAGCGGGTCGAATTCGGCGGGGTCATCTATACCGAATCCGCCGAAAAAGCGGCGCGCTTCATCATGGATTGCAACCAGAATCTAATTCCACTGATTTTCTTTCATGACGTAAACGGCTTCATGGTAGGCCGCGACGCCGAGTGGAGCGGCATCATCAAGGCCGGCGCGAAGATGGTAAACGCGGTATCGAACTCGGTGGTTCCGAAGATTACGGTCATTGTGGGAGGGTCGTTTGGGGCCGGGCATTACGCGATGTGCGGCAAAGCCTTCGATCCACGCTTTGTGTTCGCGTGGCCAACAGCGCGTTACGCGGTAATGAGCGGCGATGCGGCGGCAGGAACGCTGGTGGAAGTGAAAGTGAAACAACTCGAGCGCGGCGGAAAGAAGCTGAGCGAGGAAGAGAAAAAAGAGCTGTACGAATCGACGAAGCGTACCTATGACGAGCAGACCGATCCGCGTTACGGCGCAGCTAGGCTATGGATCGATAAAATTATCGATCCCGTCGAAACTCGTGAAGCAATCACGCAAGCTCTGGAAGCGGCAGCGCTGAATCCCGATGTGGCAGAGTTCAAAGTGGGAGTGCTGCAAACATGAAGAATTGAGCGATCGTACGATTGGGAATCGACCAATTCACAACGAAGAAACCGATATCAGCTCAAAGCCATGTGTATTTAATCGCGAAATCAAAAAATCGCTCAATCGTGAAATATTCTTATGTCCGATTCCGTAAAACTGATCGAATGTCCGCGCGATGCCTGGCAAGGGCTGAAAGGGCAGATTCCGTCCGATATTAAGCATTCCTATCTGCAAGCCTTGATCAGCGCGGGGTTCAAGCATATCGATGCAGTCTCGTTTGTCTCCCCAAAAGCTGTGCCGCAGATGGCCGATTCAGAAGAAGTGTTAAAAGAACTCGATCCGCCCGACGATGTGGAGATTATTGGCATTGTCGTCAACGAGAAGGGCGCACAGCGCGCCATCGAGACGCATGCGGTACACACCCTCGGCTTTCCCTATTCAATCTCCGAAACTTTCCTGCGCAAGAATCAAAATCAATCTGCCGAAGACGCGCTTGAAGAACTGGAAAAAATCCAAAAGAAGGCCGATGAGGCGGGTCTTGATGTGGTTGTTTATATCTCGATGGCATTTGGCAACCCTTATGGCGATCTGTGGAGCGAGGACGAAGTGATCGAAGCCATCTCGCTGCTGGAAGTCGACAATTTGCGCATAATTTCCCTTGCCGATACGGTCGGCGTGGCAACACCGCAGCAGATCAGTAATCTCGTCGGTGCAGTCATCGGCAAATACGACTATCTGGAGATCGGTGTGCATCTGCACAGCCGTCCCGACCAGGCTGCGGGAAAAATTATTGCTGCCTATGATGCGGGCTGTCGCCGCTTCGACTCCGCCATTGGCGGCCTGGGCGGCTGCCCGTTTGCGCAAGACGCACTGGTCGGCAACATTGCAACCGAAAAAGTAATCGAGACCTTGCAACAGCGCGGTGCGCAGTTGCCGCCTTTGAAGGTGCTGGACGCACTGCTACGCGCGACCGCCGAGATAGGAGCGCGATACACGAATTCCGTCGCGGCCGATTGAGCATCTGCCTATGAGCTACCAAACTATCCAACTGACGCATGACTCCGGCATCGCGACCATTACGCTGAACCGGCCGGACAAGCGCAACGCCATGAGTTTTGCATTAGTCAGCGAGTTGATGGCCGCAATGGATGAGGTCGAGACCTCTCCGGCGAACGTCGTTATCTTCACCGGCACCGGCAAGGCGTTTTGCGCGGGCATGGACCTCGAAGAATTGAAATCACTGGTGGGCAAAACACACGACGAGAATGTCAAAGATTCCTCGACGATGGCGACTTTGTTCCGCAGGCTCTACGATTTTCCGAAGCCGACGATTGCCGCCGTTAATGGCGCGGCCATCGCCGGCGGCACCGGAATCGCCACCATGTGCGACTTTACGCTCGCCGTGCCCGAAGCGAAGTTTGGCTATACAGAAGTTCGCATTGGCTTTGTTCCCGCGATTGTTTCTTCCATTCTGGTGTGGCAAGTGGGGCACAAGATTGCTCGCGACCTGCTCTTGACCGGACGGCTCTTCGACGCAACGGAAGCGCATCGCTATGGACTGGTGAATGAGATCGTTCCGCCGGAAAAGCTGTTGGAGCGTGCCCGAGCAATCGCAGCTCAACTGATGGAAAATAGCCCGCTGTCTATGCGCGCGACCAAGAAATTGATCAACGGATTTATTGCCAAGCAACTCGACGAACAGATTGCCACGGCTATTGAAGACAATGCGCGCATCCGCACCACGGCGGATTTCCGCGAAGGAGTGACATCATTTCTGGAGAAACGCAAGCCGTTGTGGAGCGGAAAATGAGTTTAAACTCCCAGGCGGTGAATGAAACCCGGCTGCGCGTGCGCTACGCGGAGACCGATAAGATGGGAGTGGTTTATCACGCCAATCATTTCGTCTGGTTTGAGGTCGGGCGCGTTGAACTGCTGCGGCAATTGGGCTTTTCCTATCGCGACATGGAAGATAAAGATGGACGCTTCATCGCAGTCGTCGAAGCCAAGTGCCGCTATCGGGCGCCGACTCGCTACGACGAAGAGGTCGTCGTCCGCACCAGGCTCTCAAACGTGCGCGATTCCGTCATCCACTTCACCTACGAATTGCTTCGCGCAGATGACAACTCGTTGATCGCGGAAGGCGAGACGACGCACATTGTCACGGACGAAAACATGAAAGTCACCGTTCTACCGGAAAAGTATCTGAAAGCGTTTCGCATAGCGCTCGGCAAAACCAAAAACGCTTCCTAAAATATTTTTAACTCCGATTGGAAACTTCATTGAACGCACTTCACATTAACGGAAACGATCTCACTCTGGAAGCGGTCCATGAAGTCGCGGTCCAACGCCGTCCGGTGCTGCTGCTTGCCGAGGCGCGCGTTGGCGTCGATCATGCCCGCGCCGTGGTTGACGAAATTGTCGCCAGCAATCAACTGGCCTACGCCATAACCACTGGCGTGGGGAAACTCAGCGATGTGCGCATCGCCGGTGAGCAAATCCGGGAATTACAGGTGAACCTTGTGCGCTCGCATGCAGTAGGCGTTGGCGACCCCCTTTCCATTGCCGAGACACGTGCCATGATGCTGCTGCGCGCCAATTCTCTTGCCAAAGGATTCTCGGGCGTGCGCGGCGTCGTGATCGACACACTATGCGAAATGCTCAACCGTGGCGTAACTCCGTTTGTGCCCTCGCAAGGGAGCGTGGGCGCGAGCGGCGACCTCGCTCCTCTCGCACATCTCGCACTGGTGATGATCGGCGAGGGCGAATGCATCGACGAAAAGGGCGCGCGCATTTCTAGCAGCGACGCCCTGAAGCAGGCTCAAATCAAGCCGCTCGTACTGGAAGCGAAGGAATCCATTTCGCTGATCAACGGCACGCAAGCCATGCTGGCCGTGGGCACGCTGGCACTGTTGGCGGGGGAAACGCTGGTCGATTCCGCCGATGTACTCGGTGGCCTCGCTTGCGACGCGCTGCAAGGCACTGACGCTGCCTTCGACGAACGCATCCATAAAACCCGTCCGCATAGCGGACAGATGAAGACCGCTGCCAACCTGCGCAAGATGCTCGAAGGCAGCCAGATTCGCGAATCGCACCGCAACTGCGGCCGGGTACAGGACGCCTACTCGCTCCGCTGCATCCCGCAGGTGCACGGCGCGGTGCGCGACACGTTGGCGCACTGCCGTGAGGTGTTTGAGATCGAAGCAAACTCAGCAGTTGATAATCCGTTGGTGTTTATCAAAACTGGTGAAGGTAAAGATGATGTAATCTCCGGCGGCAATTTCCACGGCGAGCCTCTCGCCTTCGCTCTGGATTTCCTCGCCATCGCTCTCGCAGCCCTAGCCGGCATCAGTGAGCGCCGCATCGAACGCCTGGTCAATCCCGCCCTAAGCGAAGGCCTGCCGCCATTTCTAGCCCAAGGCGCAGGACTCAACTCCGGCTTCATGATGGCGCAGGTTACCGCCGCGTCGCTGGTCAGCGAAAACAAAGTGCTGGCCCATCCCGCGTCGGTCGATTCGATCACCACCTCGGGCAATAAAGAAGATTTCGTCTCCATGGGCATGACGGCGGCCAATAAGCTGAGGCGCGTGGTCGAGAACACGCGCAACGTGCTGGCGATTGAGGCCATGGCCGTGGCGCAGGCGATCGACTTCCTGGCTCCGCTGAAGACTTCGAAGCGCGGGCAGGCGGCGCATGAGGTGATTCGGGAGGTTTGCCCAACTGTGGAGAAAGACCGCGTCATGTACAAAGACTTCGCGCGGATCTCGGAGTTGATTGCTAGCGGCAAAATAGCGGAGCGAGTTCGTTGACGCGCACTGGCAACTGAGGGGCCCTAATGCCGATCCAGGCCTATTACAACTCGACAGTATCTACTTTCCTGGAAGATGATCCTGATCGAATTCTCGGCATTTTAGCGTCGGAGCATCACCATAGTCTGGAGGAACAGCAAAAGCGTGCATGGCTTGATCAGCTCTCGATCCTCAAAGCCAATCTGAAGGGTCAATTGCACGGGAGAATTTTTATAGAGTTCTATATTCCCCGAATGGGCAAGCGCGCAGATGTTGTGTTGATATCCAAAAACATCGTATTCGTAATCGAATTCAAGGTGGGAGCAACCGCACACACCTCAGCCGCATTCGATCAAGTGGAAGACTACGCTCTAGATTTAAAGAACTTTCACGAGGGGAGCCATTCCGTTCCTATTGTTCCTTTGGTAGTCTCTACCGAAGCTGATTCCTACCCGATAACAAGACTCGAGTTTGCCGCAGATCTTGTTTCATCGCCCGTAGCGGCAAATAAGAATGATCTCGGATTTCTGCTCGACGAGATTGGCGATACGTACGCCTTTCCTACGCTCGACCTAGAAAATTGGATGGCTAGCGGCTACAGGCCGACTCCAACAATAGTCGAAGCCGCGGAAACTCTTTATCGCACCCACAGCGTTGACGATATTTCACGTTCCGATGCCGGAGCGAGAAACCTTCGCGAAACAGCGAGATGCGTGGGCGCCGTTATTGATGACGCACGCCACAACAGTTCAAAAGCCATTTGTTTCGTTACGGGCGTGCCAGGCTCGGGCAAGACTTTAGCTGGACTCAACATTGCCACAAGGCGCTCCGACGAACATGTCGACGAGCATGCTGTTTTTCTGTCGGGCAATGGTCCGCTCGTTGACGTTCTTCGCGAAGCTTTGGCGCGCGACAAAGCCACGCGCGAGCGAATCTCGAAAAAGACAGCAGAACGTGAAGTGCGCAGTTTTATTCAGAATATTCATCATTTTCGTGATGACTATGTCGGTAACAATGCAATCCCCGTCGAAAAGGTCGTGGTTTTCGACGAAGCGCAGCGCGCTTGGACACGCGAACAAGCGTCAGACTTCATGCGACGTAAGCGAGCACGGCCGGATTTCAACATGTCAGAACCGGAGTTCCTGATTAGCGTGATGGATCGGCATAAAGATTGGTGCGCTATTGTTTGTCTTGTTGGCGAAGGGCAAGAGATTAACACAGGAGAGGCAGGCATATCCGAATGGATCAACGCTCTTTGTACACGGTTCCAGACATGGGAGGCCCACATCTCTCCGCGCATAATGTTTTCGGACGCAAACGCCCGCAGCCGAATGGACAAGTTTATAACGCTTCCACAGGTTCACACCGATGAGGGACTGCACCTTGCCGTATCGATCCGGTCCTTCCGAGCGGAAACTCTTTCAGAGTTCGTTGGCCATATCATCGACAATGCCCCCGAAGCCGCCCGGGCCGCTTACAAGAGGATAGAGAGTTCATATCCCCTATATATAAGTCGCGATCTTGCAGCTTCAAAATCCTGGCTAAAGAGTAAGGCGCGGGGAACCGAACGCTTCGGCTTGGTAGCATCTTCAGGGGCTCATCGCCTACGGCCGGAGGGAATTCACATTAAGGCGAAGATCGAACCCGAGAACTGGTTCCTCAACTCCAGAACCGATGTCCGGTCGTCCTATTACCTCGAAGATGTAGCGAGTGAGTTTGCAGTTCAAGGCCTTGAGCTGGACTGGGTCGGCGTGTGCTGGGACGGCGATTTCAATCACAGTGGTGAGCGTTGGGCATACCAAGCTTTTAAAGGGACGAAATGGCAATCCGTCAATAACGAGGCTAATCGAAATTACTTGAAAAACACTTACAGAGTCATTCTGACGCGAGCTCGTCAAGGCATGATTCTCTTTGTTCCAAAGGGTGACTCGACTGATCGAACGCGCCCGCCATCTTTTTACGATGGCACTTTCGACTACCTTCGCTCTTGTGGCATTCCTGTCCTGAAGTAAATGGTTGAGGGCAAACCGCCGCAGACTCGCCTCTGCACTCGCCTTTACTGCAGTTGCATAAATGAAGTCTACGCCGCGTTCGGAATATCGCGCGTTGCTCTTCGCAAAATTATGCAGAGCTTGCGGCGCTCCCATCCAACCCCAACTCCCCCGCTATCCCTTGCAGCGCCACAATGCAAAACCCAATATGCTCATCCAACTCCACACCCAGCGCGGCCGCCCCATTCACAATGTCGTCGCGGTTCACCTTACGCGCGAAGGCTTTGTCCTTCATCCGCTTTCGAACTGACCTCACATCCACTTCGGCTAGGGATTTCCCCGGCTTGATCAGCGCTACGGCGGTGATGAATCCGGCAAGTTCGTCGCAGGCGAAGAGAGCTTTTTCCATCGGCGTGTCGCGGGTCACTCCGGTGTATTCGGCGTGCGACATAATGGCGCGGCAGATGTTCTCGGGCCAGCCGCGTTCTTTCAGGATTTCGTTGCCCTTGTAGGGATGCTCTTCGAGGCTGGGATATTTGTCGTAGTCGAAGTCATGGATAAGGCCGACAATGCCCCACAGCCCTTCTTCGGTAAGGCCACCCTCAGCACTCGCCCCGTCATGAGTGTCGCCATATTTCCGCCCGCAGGCTCTCATGCAAGCTTCCACCGCCAGCGCGTGTTTGCGCAAACTCTCTGAATGTGTGAACTCCGTCAGCAATTCCCAGGCTGCTTCCCGCGTAACGATCGTTGACATGTTCCTAAGATAACTCTTCTTAAATGCAACCCGCTCGCCGCAAGGGATTTCGCAGATCCGCGCCTGTGAAAAATTATGCATAAGGCGAATCCCCTAACTCAAGTGGGCTAGAACTCCCCGGAGGTTCCCAAACCTCTCCAATCTGCCCGAAACTGGCCATCCCGCAAGACTATGGGATACATGAAAGCCAGCCTCATATCTATTTTTTCCCTTATTTTGGTTTCGCAGTGTGCGGCCTCTTCGATAGAGATCACCACCACCAAAGTGGCCAACGGTACGGTCAACACCGACTATTCTGCAATGGTCAAGGCGCAGGGTGGTTGCACTCCTTACAAATGGGTGGTCATTTCAGGAAGGTTTCCATTCGGTATTACCGGCAAAGCATCGACGAACTCCATCGACCTTGATCTCGACGGAACGCCGACCAAGGCGGAAACATCTTCTTTCACAGTTTCAGTGACAGACTGCGGAGGGCATGTTGCCAAGGAAACTTACACGATGGTCATTCAGGCTGCCGCGGAACACGTCGTCGACCTGAAGTGGCAGGCTTCCGATTCGAAAAATATCGCAGGCTACAACGTTTACCGCGGCCCCGACGGCGCGAAGTGGACGAAGATCAATGCCGGCCTGATTGCCGCTACGGACTACGACGATTCCACTGTTTCCAACGGCAGCACTTACTATTACTCATCCACGGCCGTCAATATTGAAGGCGAGGAAAGCAAAAAAAGTGCGGCGGTCAAAGTTTCTATTCCGTAGTTTATGGAGGAAGAGGCAGCCACGAAGGGAATCTAATTGATAAACATTGTGCCCTACTCAATAAATCATGGGCGGCACAGCAACCATGCGGTTTTATGGATTTTTTATTTATGTTTTCTTCTAAGAATCAGTGCCTCGCGTATTTTTACGCTTGACTTCCACAGCCTATGTGCCGCAGATTGACCGTGCAGCAGGAATTCTTCCCCAGCTTGATTCCGCTGTTGTTGTAAAGGAGTAGCCCGCTCTGGCACTCCCACAACCCGATGGCTACGACTCTTACCCCGGTAGACTCTAGGGAGGTCGTCCGTTGCGATCACTGCCTGCTAGTTCAATTCCGTACGGTCAATAACAATTGCCGACGATGCCACTCGTCCCTGGACGAGGAGCCCGAACCCGAACCAGTAGTGCTCATCCCCCCGGTCATGATGCCGATTCCCGGCATGGGCCGAGGACACCTGAACCTGGCCACGTCGATACGCTCGCTGCGCCTGCGTAGCGGCTTGAGCCAGCGGCAACTGGCGGGGCGCATGTCCGTGCCACGGACCTATGTCTCGAAAATCGAAAACGAGAAAGCCACGCCCACGCTGTCGTCGCTCGAGCGGCTGGCGCGGGCTCTGGAGGTAACCGTGCCGGAATTGCTCAGCGGCGGCGAAAAGAACCGCCAGGAAGAAGTCAGCGAACTGATGAAAGACCCGTTCATCGCAGAAATTCTGCCCTTCGTATCGCAGCTCAACGGCATGCAGATGTCGAGCATCCTGACGCAAGTACGGGATTTGACGCTGCGGCCAAGAAGAACAGCGTAGATTTATTTGGCGGGAGATCCTTCGTCGCAAAACGCGGCTCAGGATTTCGGTTGCGGGCTCCCACTTCGCTTACGTCCGCAAACGCCTCAAGTTTTATCCGGGCAACCAGCCAACTCAATGCCGGGATCGATCTTGGTCCCGGCTTTTTTTCGCCTCGCCAGCCCGTGAATCCTCCCTAAATCGACCGACATCTATGCATCATGAACCAGGAAGAAGTTGGAAATGTTTTTTCTGAAATACCAGCTATCTCCGCATCGCTGAATCAGTCTGAAAGTACGGCAAATAAATCGCTTCGCGGAGTTCCGCTGGCAAGTTCCCACCCCGATGCTCCCCTGCTCGACGCCTACTCCAACGCCGTCACTGGCGCGGTGGAACTCATTAGCGCGTCGGTGGTTAATATCGAGGTGCACCAGGCGTCCCACAGCCGCTCCGGCGAGTCGCGCGAAAAACGCGGCGGAGGTTCGGGCTTCGTGTTCACTCCCGATGGCCTGATTCTCACCAACAGCCATGTCGTGCACGAAGCGCGCCGTATCGAGGTCACGCTGGCCGATGGCCGGCGCATGCCCGCGACCGCTCTTGGTGACGATCCCGCGAGCGATCTTGCTGTGATCCGCATCGAGAAGCCACACGTAGACGAACCGAGCCTCATCGCCGCCGCGCTCGGCGATTCGCAGCAGCTTCGCGTGGGGCAAGTCGTCATTGCCATCGGCAACCCGTATGGCTTTCAGTCCACGGTCACGGCAGGGGTGGTGAGCGCGTTGGGGCGTTCGCTGCGGTCTTATTCTGGGCGACTAATCGATGATGTCATTCAAACTGACGCTGCACTCAACCCGGGCAACTCCGGCGGTCCGCTGGTCGATTCCACCGGACGTGTAGTCGGCGTAAACACCGCGACTATCCTGCCTGCGCAGGGCATCTGTTTCGCCATCGGCATTAACACGGCCAAATTTGTGGCTAGCCGCCTGTTGCGCGATGGCCGCATCCGTCGCAGCTTCATCGGCGTTTCGGCGCAGACCGTACCGATCCATCGCCGCGTGGTGCGCTTCTACGATCTAATCAAGGAATCAGGAGCTCTGGTTTTGTCGGTGGAAGAAAATAGCCCAGCAAAATCCGCCGGACTGCGCGATGGCGATGTGATCGTTGCGCTCGATGGCAAGCCCGTGGCGGGCGTGGATGACTTGCAGCGCGTGCTGACGGATGTGCGCGTCGGCATTGGCAGCATATTAGTCGCGCTGCGGCATACGGAGAAACTGGAGATGCGGATTGTACCGGAGGAAGCGAAATAAGCGAGTGGAACGACTATGTGGTGGGTAACGAAGACTTGGGAGCTAAGGCGACTGCTCGCAAAGCGCGCGAGAAATGGGGCACCCGGCAGAAATTCCAGAAAATCGGCGTTACCCCCGGCCCTGACCTCCTCGACAAAAATTTTCTGGAAAAAATTCATAATTTTCTTGCATCCGTGGAAATTTCCCGTAATCTCACATTTGCGAACTAACTCCAGCGGAATTTCTGGAATCTAAACAAACCAGAAAGCTCGAGCAGGTACCAGCCGGCTGCGGAGTAGCTGAGAGTGAGTCGCTCAAGGAGGAAGCCATAGAAATTGGCAACAGCTAGCGCCCTTCAACGAGAGAATCCCCAACCCCTCGCCGCCGTACCCAATCGGAAAAAATTCGTTCGGCTCACCCTGTGGCCCCTGGTTGCAGCGACATTTTTTATGGTGTCGGGCGGGACCTATGGCACGGAAGAAATCGTGCATGGAGCCGGTTACGGACGCGCGATCCTAATTCTGCTGCTCACGCCGCTGCTCTGGAGCCTGCCTACAGCCTTCATGATCGGTGAGCTTTCGAGCGCGCTGCCCTACGAGGGCGGTTACTACGCCTGGGTGCGCCGCGCCATGGGCAATTTCTGGGGATTTCAGGAAGCCTGGCTCTCGCTGGTCGCCTCGATTTTCGACATGGCGATTTATCCAACGCTTTTTGTCGCGTATCTCACGCGTATGTTTCCGTGGTTCGAGACTAACAATCGCGGCTGGTGGGTTGCGCTGGCTGTGGTGATCGCGTGTGCGCTATTGAACATTGCCGGGGTCAAAGTTGTTTCCCTGACCTCGCTTTGGCTGTTCTTCGCGTTGACAGCTCCATTCGTCGCGATCGTGCTATTGGCTCCATTCAAGCTGGGAGCATTAGCAAATGCCGTCACCAAGCCGACCACGTCGACTGTCGACATTCTCGGCGGGCTGCTCATCTGCATGTGGAATTACATGGGATGGGATAACGCTTCGACTATCGCTACAGAAGTGGAAAAACCGCAGAGGACATATCCTCGCGCCATGTTGGTGGCCGTCTGCATTGTGGCCGTCAGTTACATTCTTCCCTTCGCCGCCATGTGGATGACTGGCCTCAAAGCCAATGCTTGGGAAACCGGCTCCTGGGCCGATATTGCCGGGTTGCTCGGTGGACCGCTGTTGCGAGTTGGCGTAGTGCTCGGCGGCATGATCAGCGCCTTCGGCATGTTCAACGCGCTGGTGATGAGCTATTCACGGCTACCACTGGCTATGGCACAGGATGGTATGTTACCGAGCATCTTCGGAAAGCTACAGAAGAAATCGCGCGCACCCTGGATTGCGATTCTGGCATTGGCCGCCTGCTGGGCGATGTGCCTGGGGCTGGGCTTTGCGCGGCTGGTGACGATCGACATTCTTCTTTATGGCTGTAGCTTGATGCTCGAGTTCGTCGCCCTCGCCGTGCTTCGATTCCGTGAGCCGAGTTTGGCCCGTCCTTTCCGCGTTCCTGGTGGGTTATTTGGCGCGATTGCGATCGGCATTCCTCCGATGCTCCTGTTGGGCTTCGCAGTGGTGCGGGCCGACCATGAGCAGATCTGGAACATGAGTTCGTTTACCTTCGGCATGATTCTGATTGCAGCCGGCTTTGTGGCGTACGCGGTCAATCATTTGCTGAAGCCAGCGGGTTGGGCAACTTCTGCCGAAAAACCTCAACCGGCAGCTTGAGCTTGCTTCTGCCGTAAATAAAAAAGAGGACCAGTAATCCTGGTCCTCTTTTTACTGTTTTTACGGCCGTTTAGAATTATGCTGCAACCGCTGTGTCCCGCAACATCTTCACCTTGTCATGGGCCTGCTGCACGCTCGCTGCCTGGCGCCGGACGATCTCGGCAATGTTGCCCGGCAAAGAAGCATTCAACGCCTTCTTGTAGCTTTCTTTGGCATTGTCCTCTCCCGCTTCCACCGACTCCAGAATCGACTTATCCCCAGCCCCAAGGCTGACTTTCGTATCGATCCAGGCGCGATGCAGCGTTGCCGAAACGGAGCCGGAAACTTTCTTGTCCGGTTCGCCTAGTCTGGGAAGTTCCGCTTCCAATTCCCCGGCAAAACGGGCGCGCTCCAGGCTCTGCTCGTTAAAATAGGTTTTCAGGTCGAGACGCTTCGCGTGTGAGGCGGCATCCTGATAGCCCTTTTGTCCGTCTTTGCACGTTTCGACGAGATCCTCAATTACACTTACAGCGTTATTTTTGTCCATAGTTATTTCTCCTGGCGATTAGGATGCCCCGATGGGTTCGGGGTTTGGCGGGAATCTGCACAACATGGAGGTTAGGAAGTAATGAAGACGAGAAGGATCGCTGTTCTAAAATCAACGGAAGAAAACCTTAGGGAGAAACATTGAGCCTTACGAGCATGGGTGAAGCGGGAGCCAACTGGTAAAATCCGAACAGAGCGAGGGAATCTTTGACCAAGCGCAAATCCAAAGGTGCGTACATGATCTCGTCAGTTGCCGAGATGTATGGCATCCATCCTCAAACGTTGCGGCTGTACGAACGCGAAGGGCTGCTCAAACCATCGCGCACTGAGGGCAACACTCGCCTCTACACCGACGAGGATTTGCAGCGGCTGGAATTCATACTTTCGCTGGCGCGCGATCTTGGCGTAAATATCAGCGGCATGGCGATCATCCTGCAAATGCGCGAGCGCATGGAGGAGATGCAGCGCCAGATCCAGGAATTTGTGCAGTATATCCAGCAGGAAGTGCTCACTCGAGCCAATGCCGCAGCGGACCCCGCGAAGGGCGCGATTGTGCCGGTGCGAAGACAGATGGTGGTACCGGCAGTACCGCCGAGGAAGCGGTAGTCCACTCTTGCGTTGTCATCCTGAACGCCGGCAGGCTTTCTTCTTAGATACTCGATAACAAAGAGCCCAGGCGCCTCCACCCCGGTAGTACCTATAGGGATGCTTCGACTCCGCTCAGCATGACAGATGCATGCGGCAGTATCATGGAATACATACCGCAATGCTTCCTTTCAAGCTTGTCTACAGCGACGGTTATTATCTTCCGATCGGTGCGCACGTCTTCCCTGCCGAGAAATACCGGCGAATCCGCGAACGGCTCCTGGCAAACGGCGTGGCAAAGGCGGACGATTTTTTGGCACCGGAGCCAGCCACTGACGAGGACATCCTTCTCGTTCACACGCACGAATATGTGCGCAAGCTGAAAACTGGAACCCTACGCCCGCAGGAAGAACTGGCGCTGGAAGTCCCTTTCTCTCAGGATTTGGTGCGGGCATTTTGGCTGGCGGCTGGAGGCTCGATGCTGGCTGCGCGGCAGGCTTTAACCGATGGTGTTTGCGTCAACATCGGAGGCGGATTTCATCATGCCTTTCCTGACCACGGCGAAGGCTTCTGCATGATCCACGACGTGGCCGTTGCGATCCGGCGGATGCAGCGGGACGGCAAGATTCGTTCGGCGATGACTGTCGATTGCGATGTGCACCAAGGCAACGGTACGGCGGCGATTTTCGGCACGAAACGTACCGCCGGTGATCCTCTGCCTTCCGCGGGCAGTTCGACTATCGCTACTCATGAAGCTCCCCGTCACAATGTGAATGCAGCAGATGTTTTCACCATCTCTCTTCATCAACATAATAATTACCCCATGTGGAAGCCGCCTTCTTCCATCGACGTGGATCTACCCGACGGCGTTGGTGATGACGATTACCTGGCATGGCTCGACAACGCCTTGAGTTCTGGTCTGCGGCAGTGCGAGCCTGATCTGTTGTGTTACATCGCGGGAGCCGACCCTTATAAACACGATCAATTGGGCGGACTTTCCCTGACGATCGAGGGTTTGAAGAGACGCGATGAACTTGTTTTTCGCGTAGCGCAAGCACGCAATATTCCTGTCATGGTGACGTACGCCGGCGGCTACGCTAAAAATGTTGAAGATACCGTGACGATTCATTGCAACACGGTGATCGCAGCCAAAGAAGTGTTCACCGTAACGAAATAAGGGCGTGAAAAGTTATACTCGATGAAATGATCGTCAACCCTTCAGACCTTGCTCACAGTGAACTTTATGGCCTTTTGCTCAATTCCGTGGCGCCGCGACCGATTGCTTGGGTGTCCACGACCAGCACATCGGGAGCGCTCAATCTCGCGCCTTTCTCTTTTTTCAATGCGGTTTGCATCGATCCTCCGCTGCTGGTTTTTGCGCCCGGACTTCGGCAATCTAAACAAGCGGGCCTTGGCCATGGCGAGGCCAAGGATACATTGCGAAATATCCGCGAGACACGGGAATTCGTCGTCAACGTTGTCACATACGAACTCCGGGAAGCGATGAATCTGACCAGCGGGGAATACGATCCGTCGATCGATGAGTTCGAATTGGCGAAGGTTACTCCGCATCAATCCAAGATCGTGCGCCCGCCGCGAGTCGCCGAATCTCCGGTGAGCTTTGAGTGCAAACTTCATCAAATTCTCGACTTCTCTCCCGCGCCCACCAGCAGCAGCCTGGTAATCGGCCAGATTGTCTCGATCTATGTGAATGACGTGCATATGAAAGACGGCAAGCTGGACCGGAACTCGCTGGACCTCATCGGGCGCATGGGCGGAATTCAGTACACCCGGACGGCACATCGATTCGACATGATAAGGCCCAAAGTTGGGTAATTTGTTGGGGTGGACAGACTCTCTTGAGACGAATCAGATGCCCAAGCAAGTCTGTTGCCTTCAATCCCGCTGTTAGAATACCTGTTTACCCTTATGTTCGAGAATCTTCAGGAAAAACTGCAACGTGCGTTCAAGTCTCTTCGGGGACAGGCTCGTCTCTCCGAAGAAAACATTGCCGAGGCACTGCGCGAAATTCGCCTGGCATTGCTCGAAGCCGACGTCAACTTCAAAGTCGTCAAAGAGCTGATCGACCGCATCCAGGCCAAGGCAGTGGGTCAGGAAGTGCTCACCGCACTTTCTCCCGGCGAGCAGGTCATCAAGATCGTGCGCGACGAACTGGTCGAGACTCTTGGCAAAGATACGGCGCGCATGAAGTTTGCCTCGCAACCGCCCACAGTTGTGCTTATGGCCGGATTGCAAGGTTCCGGCAAGACGACAACTTCCGGCAAGCTGGCGCACTGGTTTAAGACCGGCGGACATCGTCCACTACTCGTTTCGGTGGACGTCTATCGTCCCGCTGCGCGTGAGCAGTTGAAAGTTGTGGCGCAGTCGGTTAAGGCGCAGATTTACGAAGGCGAGGTCGGCGAGGCAAATACAGCCACGGTTGAGCGCCTCGTGAAAGAAGCCCGCCGCGAAGCCGTGGTTTCAGGTTGCGATGTACTGATTGTCGATACCGCCGGCCGTCTCCACATTGACGACGAGCTCATGAACGAGATGCAGTCGCTGAAGAAGCTGCTGAATCCGTCGGAGATTCTGTTTGTCGCTGACGCGATGACCGGACAGGACGCGGTGCGCTCCGCCGATGAATTCCACAAAAAGCTTTCGCTTACCGGCGTGGTGCTCACCAAAATGGACGGCGATGCCCGCGGCGGCGCGGCACTTTCCATCCGGCAAGTCACGGGCCAGCCGATCAAGTTCATCGGCGTGGGCGAAAAGTATGATGCTCTGGAGCCGTTCCATCCCGACCGCATCGTCTCGCGCATTCTCGGCATGGGCGATATTCTTTCGCTGATCGAACGCGCGGAATCGCAGATCGACAAGAAAAAAGCGCAGGAGATGGCGACCAAAGCCCTCACCGGCGACGGCTTCTCGCTGGAAGACTTCCGCGACCAGCTACGGCAAGTGAAAAAGATGGGATCGATGAAGAGCTTGATGGGCATGCTGCCGAGCATCGGTCCATTCTCCGGCTTGCAGAAGGCTGCCGATAGCGTGGACGAAAAACAGATCAACCGGGTCGAAGCCATCATTAACTCGATGACGACTCACGAGCGCAATCATCATGAAGTGATCAACGGCAACCGCCGTAAACGCATCGCCCGCGGATCAGGCACCAGCGTGCAGGAAGTGAACAACCTTCTCCGCCAGTACGCCCAGATGAAGAAAATGTTCAAGCAGATGGGCAAGCCCAGTTTCGCGCGAAGAATGGCGGGCATGAAGCTGCCGGGGATGTAGAAAAACGGAGCCAGTGGCCAGGGGTCAAGGTGCCAGCATAGAGAAACACGTGGCGACGCTTAAGGCGCGTTCAGCAGCACCTGCGCGGTTTGTTTTTCCAGAGTCACGGGCGAATCTACGGGATTTCCATTCACATCAACATAGCTCCCTGCAGGCAAGGTCACCGTAGCTGTTTCCAGGTAAGGATTGACCAGCGCCAACCCGCCGGTGAAAGTTCTTTCCCAGACGCCTTGCGTCTGCGTCATATTTCCCGTGGCATAGCCGATGGGAATCGAATATTCCGGAAATATGAAGAGCGAGCCGTAGCCCTGCCCTCCGTTGACCAGAAAGCCAATGATGTACATATAAGTGCAGTTGTTCTTCACCAGCAGATAGTTCGCGATCACCCAGAGCCGCGCCGACTGTGGAATGTCCGATGTAATCTCCGACTCCTCGCCGTTCGTCATGTAGCAGACGCCTTTTGATTGAACAAGCTGTAGCACGTCGACAATGTCCTGCCATTGGCCGGGAGTGGGAACATCCGGTGGAGAGCCGTAGTTACTGAAGCCGCGCTCGTCGAAAAGGAGATCGGCGGTCGTCATCAGTTTTAGGTTTACGGCGCGCGAGTAACCGAATTCATAGGACACATTCACTTGCATAGTTGCGGTGGGCGAGTAGTGATGCACATGGTTGTAAGTGGCGGCCTCCCATTGCAACTCATCTCTCTGATAAACGGAATCCTTCAGCGCGCCACTGTACTGCTGCACCCAGTTGCCGGAAAGATCGAAGTGGCCGCAACGCCCCCAGTTGCTGGAGGCGGACATGGTGTCCACGGCAATACCGCCGAAACCCTGCGCGATAGGCCGATCGACCCAATTACTCCATTGGTAGGCTTGTACCGCAGGATTGGCGAAGTCGATAGGAGCCAGATTCGTGGCTCCAAACTCGAATGCCAGAGTTTTCCGGTCGCATAAATATTCCAGCCAATCCGGATGGTTTTGCCGGTACCAGCCGACGTTGCGGGTGTAGTTGTCCACGGAATACGGTATGTAGCTTGTGTTGTAAACTCCCGCGGGTCGCGTGGAATAATTCGAGCCCCAAACCATGTCGACACGCCCGGCCTCGATCTCCGGATTATTCACGTTGTAGTTGAAGACCATCTCGAGGTGGATGCCATCGCTCGTATCGGGGAAGTACTGAGTTCGGGCTTGGGCCAGCAGCGTATGCGCATTCGCCAGGAAAAAACTTGCGCAGAAGAAGAAAACCAAAATAGATCGAGACATGGGATCCCCTCGAAGCGAATCGAACCGAACCTCCACGGAAATATACATTGCATCCATTCAGCTTGCAATCCCTGCCAGTCAACCGTTTGGACGCGACCATATCGGTGAAATATGGCATGATGTTGCAGCTATGAAGTGGCGTTCCCTGGAAGAATCCGCCTCCGAAATGGACACGCGTACCTTGCGCGAAATTTTCGCCGAGCGCAAGGAACTCATCGCAAAATACGTTCCTGCGGAAACTCAAGCTGTTCATGCGCTGGCAATCGCCAAGCTTAAAGAGCAAAATCTTGCCGCGAATATTCTTCCCGTCGGGGCCACCACGCCTCAATTTGAGTTGCCGGATCACGATGGGAAGGTCGTTTCTTCATTACAACTGTCTTCTAAAGGAAGGCTGGTGCTTTGCTTCATCCGTGGACGCTGGTGTCCGTTCTGCGTCGGGCAGATGGAAGCCATGAACGCCATACTGCCAGAGATTGAGAGCGCGGGCGCGTCTATGGTGGCTATATCACCGCAGACAGTAAAGCAATCATTCTTCATGTGCGACCAGCATAAGCTACGCTTTCCACTGCTTTCGGACGCAGGCAATAATGTTGCGCGGCAATTCGGACTGGCCTATCGCGTTTCCAATGACCAACAGGCCCTCTATCGGCGCACATTCGTCAACCTGCCCTTTGTAAACGGAGACGAGAGTTGGGAGTTGCCGATTCCTGCGACGTACATAATCGACCGGGACGGCACGGTGCTCTACGCTTCCGCGAACGAGAATTACACGGAGCGGCCCGAACCTGAGGGTATCGTCCGCTTCCTGCAATCTATTTGAAGCTCCACCACTCGCCAGCTTTCGATACACTAAATACTTCATGAATTACATCTACGGCATCAACGCCGTTACGGAAGCTTTGAAGGCACGCGGGCGCGCTTTCCAATGGGTGGGCATGGCGAAGGAGCGGCACGACATCCGCTTGCAGCGCATGATCGAAGACTGCCGGAAGCTGGGCGTGCCGGTGCGTTTTCTCACTCGCGTGGAACTCGACCAGATGGCTGGCAGGGCCGCGCATCAGGGCGTGGTAGCTGTTACGTCGGCCAAGCAATATAGCGATCTCGATGATGTAGTCGGCGCCAAACGCGGCAAGTATTCTCTCGTCATCGTCCTCGATGGCATTGAAGACCCGCACAACCTGGGTGCTCTCATGCGTACCGCCGACGCGGCCGGTGCTGACGGCGTGGTGATTCCTGAACGTCGCGCTGCTCCAGTCACCGGCACAGTAACAAAAACTTCGGCCGGAGCCAGCGAATATCTGCCCATCGCGAAGGTGACGAACATCGCGCGTACCGTGGAAGATTTGAAGGAACGCAATATCTGGACGGTCGGCCTAGACGAGCGCGGAAAACAGACTTATGACGCGCTCGATTACAACATGGATTGCGCGCTGATTCTGGGCGCGGAGGGCAAAGGCCTGCATGATCTGGTAAAGAAGAAATGCGATTTCCTGGTTTCGATTCCGATGCTGGGCAAAGTACCATCGTTGAACGTTTCTGTTGCAGGTGCGGTGGTGATGTATGAGGTCGTGCGCCAGAGGCGCGCACGTAACGGAGAGGCGTCTTCGGGTACCCCATGAAGTTGCGCCGTCTGCTTTTTATCCTCTGCCTTTTCTGCGCTTCCGCGATACATGTTTTTTCCATCGACCGCGAGGCCTTCACCTTCACGAACTACGATTTGAACGTCCGCGTGGAACCGGAGCAACAGCGACTGGGAGTTCGCGGCAAAATCACGCTGCGAAATGATTCTGCAACCCCGCAGAAGATCGCTGTTTTACAGATCTCTTCTTCCCTGGATTGGCGTTCCATCAAGGCGGCGGACAAACCACTGCAATTTGTTTCTCAGTCATACACTTCAGATATTGACCATACCGGCGCGCTTTCCGAAGCCATCGTAACCTTGCCGAACGCAGTGTCCCCTAAAGGTACTGTCAAACTGGAGATCGCATACGAAGGCGTGATTGTGCTCGACGCGACGCGTCTCACCCGTATAGGCGCTCCAGAAACCGCTGCTCAGAGTTCCGATTGGGATCAGATCAGTACGAAATTCACCGCCGTGCGGGGTGTGGGATATGTCGCTTGGTATCCAATCGCTACGGAAGCAGCCGATATGGCGGATAACAATAGCCTGTTCGACACGCTAGGCAGATGGAAATCCCGCGAGGCCAGCGCCAGCATGGAAATTGCTATCTCGTATCCGACTATTGGGAGTGAGGAAACTCCCCCAGTTGTCTTGTGCGATGGTGTTGAGATTAATGCCGTAATAAGAGACGGAAGCCCGAAGTGGCCTGTCGCAAAGTGCTCATATCCAATATTGGGCCTATCGTCACCAACTTTCCTGAGTGCCGATTACAAATCTCTGGCGCACTCTAATTTCGTCGTCAACTACCTTTCCGGGCATGATGCAGCAGCGGCAAACTTTGCCGCTGCTGCAGAGAAAGCTGCGCCGTTTATCTCTGTCTGGTTCGGAGAAATTCGCGGAAAAGCGGAAACTGCTGATATCGCGAATCCAGATGCTGCTTCTTTCGAAAGTGGTTCGCTGCTGTTGACCCCGCTTTATTCCATGGATCCCAAGCTGGCAGGGCTTGCGGCTGTGCATCAGTTCACTCATGCGGCGCTTTCTTCTTCACGGCCGTGGATCAATGAAGGCCTGCCGCACTTCATGCAAGCTCTTTATGTGGAGCGCGAGAAAGGACGCCCGGCCGCTCTCGATTACATGGGAATGCATCGCTCCGCTTTGGACAAATCTGAAAAAGAAACAGCCCAGCCGAACCAGGAAGCTGCTCGATCTTTGATCAATACAACCGATGAGGAACTCTACCGCAGTAAAGCCATGTATGTGTGGTGGATGCTGCGTGACATAATCGGTGATCAGGCGCTGAAGAAGGTTCTGGCGACATACCGTCCGGAACAAGACAAAGAGCCTTCTTATATGCCGCGACTAATACAGGCGCAAACGCAAAAGGATTTAGAGTGGTTCTTCGACGACTGGGTTTATCGCGACCGTGGCCTGCCCGATTTTAAAATCGAGTCTGTGTTTCCGCGCAAAACTTTGCCCGAGGGTTATATGGCTGCTATCACAGTCGACAATTTGGGCAGCGCAGGAGCCGAGGTTCCCATCACAGTGAAATTTGCTGGCGGAGAAATCACGCAACGGCTGATGGTGAAAGGCAAGAGCAATGCTGTAATTCGAGTGGAAGTGCCGAAAGCGCCCGAGGAAGTTGTGGTAAACGATGGCAGCGTGCCGGAGAGCAAGACTGCTAATAACGTGTTTAAGATCGAGAATACTGATTCAGCGAAATAAAACCAAAGGTTAGTGCTTTGGCGTCTAAAAAAATATACAGGCCCTTCGCTTCGCTCAGGACGACAGCAAGTTGGTAGTAAAGTTCACAAGCGCATTTAGTTTGGCTGTTGCCGCGCCGGAATCGATCGACTGCATCGCCAGTGGAATTCCGTCTTTAATGTGATCGACGCGTCCCGCCGCAACCAAGGCAGCTGCCGCATTCAGCAAAACGACATCGCGGCGCGGGGATTTCTTTCCATTCAGCACATCTCGAATAATCGCCGCATTTTCCAGGGCATCGCCGCCGGATATATTTTCGAGCGCAGCCCGCTTCATGCCGAACTCTTCGGGATCAATCTCGTAGGTTCGCACCGTACCATCGCTAGCTTCGGCCACGCGTGTCGGCCCAGTGATCGTAATTTCATCGAGGCCATCGAGGCCATGCACCACCAGCGCACGGTGCAACCCCAACATGCTGAGCGCTTCGGCGAGTTTTTCGACCATCTCAAGCGCATACACGCCCACGACTTGTCCTGAGGCGTGCGCGGGATTGGTGAGCGGACCGAGCAGATTGAACATGGTGCGCAAGCGCAACTCGCGGCGTACTTTCTGTACCTGTTTCATGGAAGAGTGAAGATCAGGCGCGTATAGAAAGCAAATTCCGACTTCCCGCAAGCACTCAGCCGCACGTTGGGGAGAAAGCTGAATGTTCACACCCAGAGCTTCCATCACATCCGCCGAGCCGCACTTTGAGCTGATGCTGCGATTGCCGTGTTTGGCAACGCGCACGCCCGCGCCGGCAGTCACAAAGGCTGTAACTGTCGAGATATTGAAAGTTCCGGCAGCATCGCCGCCAGTACCGCTGGTGTCAACCAGGGAAGATTCGAGCAGCGCGTCGCGGCCCGTGCCGCTCAGGTCAAGCGCGCTGGACTCATTTGCTTCCACCACAGTGCGGGGATTTGGTAACGGCGTAGCCGTAGAGCGAATCGCTTCCGCGAAGCCGACAATCTCTTCGACCGTCTCCTCCTTCATGCGCAAAGCTATAAGCAGTGCGGATATCTGCGCATCGGTGCAGTTTCCCGCGAGCACCTCCGCCATCACTTCCCGCGCTTCGGCGCGCGACAGAGATTGGCGGTGATTCGCAATACGCGAAATGGCGTCGAGGATCATCACACTGGGAATTGTAAGGGATTGTGGCTATGGGGCGAGAATAGCGAGAACGTCAGGAGTTGGCGGACGGCCCATTCAATCTAGGCAAGAAGTATTCGCGCCAGGATTCCGGTAGTTCGGTCGTGGCCACGGCCTTTTGCAAAAGCTGGGGATTGTATCTGTCGTGAGCGATCAGGCGGTTCATTTCGGCAATCGTAATTCCGTCCTGATTCCGCGAGATGAGTTTGATCGCGTTTCCCTTCTCAACTTCACCTTCCTGCTCCACTGAAAAATAAAATCCGCTGCGACGGCTGTACAGGAAACGTTCAATCATATCGTCGCGTTTAAATTTCGCCGCCAGCTTATAGCAAGGCATGCGCGGCTGACGGACCATCAATGTTGACGAACCAACCTGGAAGCGGTCGCCGATGTGAAGATCGTCCTCGCTCAGGCCTTCAGTAGTGAAATTCTCGCCAAACGCGCCGGGCGGCAACTTCTCCCCGGGTAATTCATGCCGCCAAAATTCATAATGCTCGGCAGGATAGCCGTACACTGCTTTGTAAGGCCCGCCGTGAACGGTGAGGTCAGCTTGCCGATCACCATCCAGATTCAAGGTGCGCAGCGCGATTACTCCAGCCACCGGCTTCTTAAAAATGCCGGTGCTGATCGTTGCTCCTTTGTAGACCATCAACTGTGGCCGTGCGACATTTAGCGAAATCAATTTCATGATTTTGCTTTCGTTGCGCGGGGGGGATTTCATCTCCGCGCTCCCAACTTAAAACTTAGATGTACTGTTTATCGAAAAGACGCGCAGGCTGTTTGCTCAAATCCCACGCCGTTCTATAAAATTAAGGGTTTGCTGCTGCGGTCTTAAGCTGCAAGCGTATTCCTGCCGATCATACAGCTGGAAAAGAAATCATTATGAAAATCCATGAGTATCAGGGTAAAGCGATTCTTAAGAAGTATGGCGTAACTGTGCCGCGCGGGACGATGGTTACTTCGCGCGAGGAAGCCGAGGCGGCGGCGAAAGATCTGCTGAGTTCAGGCGCGACCGGAGTCGTGGTCAAAGCGCAGATTCATGCCGGCGGACGCGGCAAAGGTGGGGGCGTCAAGATCGCCAAGTCCGTGGACGAAGCGGGCGAACTTGCCGGCAAAATGCTGGGCATGAAACTGGTCACGCATCAGACCGGGCCGGAAGGCCGCATCGTGCGCCGCCTGCTGATCGAAGAAACGTTGCCCATCGAAAAAGAGCTATATCTCGGAATTCTTGTCGACCGCGCGGTTGGCAAGCCAGTATTTATGGCTTCGGCCGCTGGTGGAATGGAGATCGAGGAGGTCGCCGAGAAAAATCCCGATGCGATTCTCAAACAACACATCGATCCGGGACTGGGCCTCGAAGCGTTTCAGGCCCGTAAAATGGCTTTCAAGCTTGGTCTGAAGCCGCAACTGATCAATCCCGCGGTGCAGTTTCTTTCCAATCTTTATAAGGCGTTCCTCGATACGGACGCGTCGCTGGTCGAGATCAATCCTTTTATTACAACCACTGATGGGCGTCTGTTTGCGCTGGATGCCAAGATGACCTTCGATGACAACGCGCTCTTTAGGCATCCCGATATTCGCGAACTGCGCGACATCACCGAGGAAGATCCGCTCGAAGTTGAGGCCTCAAAGTACAGCCTGAACTACATCAAGCTCGAGGGCAGCGTGGGCTGCATGGTTAATGGCGCGGGGCTCGCGATGGCGACGATGGACATCATCAAATACGCCGGCGGCATGCCCGCGAATTTTCTCGACGTAGGCGGCGGCGCCAATGCTGAACAAGTCGCGCATGCGTTCGAAATCCTGCTTAGCGATAAAAGCGTTAAAGCAGTGCTGATCAACATTTTCGGCGGTATTCTGCGCGTAGATACACTGGCGAACGGTGTGGTGGAAGCCGCGAAGAAGACTAATATCAAACTTCCTGTGGTCTTGCGCCTCGAAGGAACGAATGTGAACGAAGGCAAAAAAATCCTGATGGAATCCGGACTAAATTTCGTGGTGTGCGACACAATGAAGGACGCGGCCGACAAAGTTGTAGCTGCGGCCCGATAAGCGGTGAGGAATCATATTTATGTCAATTTTAGTGAATAAGAAGACGCGTTTAATTGTGCAGGGCCTGACCGGGCGCGAAGGCACATTCCATGCGAAAGCCTGCGCGGCATACGGAACACAGGTTGTCGGCGGGGTGACGCCGGGCAAAGGCGGCACTACGCACGAAGGCTGGCCCATTTTCAACACAGTGCAGGAAGCAGTCGACAAGACCGGCGCCGACACAACGGTAATTTTTGTTCCGCCTCCGTTTGCCGCCGACGCGATCATGGAAGCGGCCGATGCCGAACTCGATCTCATCGTCTGCATTACCGAAGGCATTCCGACGCTCGACATGGTCAAGGCGTGGGAGTTTTTGCAGGACCGACGCTCGCGGCTGATCGGGCCAAATTGCCCGGGTATTATTTCTCCGGGTAAGTGCAAGATCGGAATTATGCCGGGGTCGATTCACAAAGAAGGATCAATCGGAATCGTATCGCGCTCAGGCACGCTGACTTATGAGGCGGTGCATCAGCTTACGCAGCGCGGCGTCGGACAATCCACAGCCATTGGCATCGGCGGCGACCCAATTATTGGAACCAATTTCGTCGATGCGCTGGATCTCTTCAACCGCGATCCTGAAACCGAAGCTGTCATCATGATCGGTGAAATTGGCGGCGACGCGGAAGAAACGGCAGCGGCATTTGTGAAGAATCATATGAAGAAGCCGGTCGTCGGCTTCATCGCCGGGCAGACCGCACCTCCAGGACGCCGCATGGGCCACGCAGGCGCAATCATCTCGGGCGGCAAAGGAACAGCTGCCGAAAAAATCAAGGTGATGGAAGCAGCCGGAATTCGCGTCGCAAAATCGCCAGCCGCTATGGGAGAAACTCTGGTAGCCGCGCTGGGAGTCAAGGTTTAGTATTTTTCTACCGACATCAAGAAAACAGCAAGTCAATCACTTAAGGACTACCAACTACAACTATGAAGACTCTGCAACGCACTCTTACCATCGTAAAACCGGACGCTGTCGCCAAAAACGCAGTCGGCGACATCATTGAACAATTCGAAAAAAATGGCTTTCGCATTCTCGCCATGAAGATGCTGGAGATTTCCAAGTATCAGGCAGAGCAGTTTTATGCTGTCCACGCGAGCCGGCCTTTCTATGGCTCACTTACCGATTTCATGTCGAGCGGTCCGATCGTCACTCTGGCTTTGGAAAAAGAAAATGCCATCGCCGATCTGCGCAAACTGATGGGCGCTACGAATCCGGCGAACGCGGAAGAAGGCACAATTCGTAAAAGGTGGGCATCCAGCATCGAGCACAATGCGATTCATGGCTCCGATGCCGAGGATACGGCGCGCTTTGAATTGAGTTTTTTCTTCGCGGGATACGAACTGGCAAAGTAGCGAGTGTATCTATCCGCGCAGCCTTAGCCTAATGGCTCGTACAGCTGACCTTCCACGCGGTCCGCGATCTTTGTCAGGTCTTTGCGGGCGTATTGCAAGAAGTGCGGCGCGGTGCGATGCACTTCTAGCGCAGCATCGTCTTTGTACTGCTCATAAATAAAAAATCGACGTGGTTCGGTTTTGTGCCGGTGTACCTGATACATCGCGCAACCGGGCTCTTTACGGGATTCTTCTGTGAGCTTTGCAAATATTGCACTGACCTCAGTTTCACGACCCGCTTTTGCCATCCACGTCACCGCCAATACCACCATCGTGCGCTCCTTGCTTGATCTTGAACATCCGACTAACGGGAAATCATTCTAGACTTTTCCGGACGCCATTGTCTGCATCTCCATGGCAAATTCGTCCGCGATAATAATCTGATCCCGATCCGGCCCAGTGGAAACCATGCCACCCTTTAAGCCTGTTTCCTTCTCTACGAAAACCAAATACTCTCGCGCCTGTTGCGGCAACTGGTCGAACTTCGTAATGCCCAGGGTTGAACTCCGCCATCCTGGCATCTTTTGGTAGATGCACTCGATTTTCTCGTAGCCGCTGGCCTGCGCCGGAATCTCCATGGTTTTCTTTCCATCAACCTTGTATCCCACGCATACCGGAATCTCGGCTAACTCATCGAGAACGTCGAGCTTCGTCACCACCAGCCACGTGATGCCGTTAATCATGCCGGCATAGCGCAACAGCGGCAGGTCGAGCCACCCCGTGCGCCGCGGACGCCCTGTCACCGCGCCGAATTCGTTGCCGCGCTTGCGAAGCTGGTCGCCCAATTCACCTTTTTCTTCGCTGGGAAATGGGCCTTCGCCTACCCGGGTGCAATACGCTTTTGTAAGCCCGATTACCGATTGAATCGCATTGGGAGCCACGCCCGTCCCAGTCGCGGCTCCGCCCGAGGTTGCGCTGGAAGAAGTCACGAAGGGATATGTTCCATGGTCGATGTCGAGCATGGTTCCCTGCGCGCCTTCAAACAGAATCGAGTGCCCATCGGTTAGCGCCTGATTCAGCAGGACCACCGTATCGCTAACGAATGGGGCAATCTTTTCGGCGGCCTGCGCGTATTCCGCGTACATTTTGTCCGCATCGAGCGGTTCGGAGTTGAAGAGCGCGTGCGCGATCATATTCTTTTCGCGCACAGCATTTTCAATATGTTTTTTCAGTAGTTGCAGATCGAGCAGATCCACCACCCGCAGGCCGCGGCGGCCCATTTTGTCTTCGTAAGCGGGACCAATCCCACGTGAGGTCGTGCCAATTTTTACGCGGCCCGGAGCGTTCTCCGCCGCAAGTTCGATCATGCGATGGTAGGGCAAAATTACCTGCGCACGGTTCGAGACAAAGAGATTTCCGTCAACTTTGACGCCCGCGGCGCGCAGGGCTCCCACTTCCTTGAGAAACGCAATCGGGTCCAGAACCACGCCGTTGCCGATTACGCTGCGGCAGCCGGTGCGCAGCACTCCGCATGGAACGAGTTGCAGCACGAACTTTTTGCCATTGATTATGACGGTGTGGCCGGCATTGTGGCCGCCGGCATAGCGGGCCACGACGGAAAAGTTCTCCGATAGAACGTCAACGATTTTTCCTTTGCCCTCGTCGCCCCACTGGGCGCCGACAATTACCGCGGTCTTGCCTTTTTTCAATTCCTACTCCATTGGGAAAAATTTGCGAACGTATCGCCACGCCGCATCGGGGTCGCACACGCCTTGCCGCGGCAATACCTGAAAAATGACTGGGAGAAAGCGGAGAAGATGTGTACGAAATATCTTATCGCGGGCACACCGCGAATAGCAACGCGGCTGCGCTCAAAGCGGTATTTTTGAAGAAAAAATCCTTCTGAGGATAAACTGATTACTTCGTGGATTTTGACGGCATTTAGGGAAATAGCAGCAGGAGGTTGCCCACCTGTGCAAAACGTCCTGCATGACGCATCGCCGTTGAACCTAAAATATTATTATGCCGAAGTTCGAAAAACACATCTTCGTATGCGGCAACCAACGGCCGCCGGGAAATCCGCGCGGCTGTTGCGATCCGAAGGGCCAGGCAAAGCTGCAAAAGCTATTCAAACAAAAACTGGCCGAACGCGGCCTCAAGGGCAGAGTAAGAGCGAACCAGTCGGGCTGCCTCGATCAATGCGAGCACGGGCCGAATATCGTGGTTTATCCAGAGGCCGTCTGGTACGGCTATGTCACCGAAGCCGACGTCGACGAGATTATCGAATCGCACATCATCGGTGGAAAACCAGTCGAGCGGTTGAAGCTTGCCGATCACTGTTTAAATACGACTTCGTGCGAGCATCGTAAAAGCAGTGGCCAGTGATCAGTGGCTGGTGTCAGAAAATTCAGATTCGCTGGGGGGGCATTTTACTGGTCACTGACCCCTAGCCTCTGACTACCGCTGTTTCTGGTAGGCGCGGCAGGGATCGAACCTGCAACCACCGGATTAGAAATCCGGTGCTCTATCCAATTGAGCTACGCGCCCCTGTGCAAAATTTATCATAAGCTGCCGATGGAGTATGATGCGGTGTCCAATTGACCGCCGCTGCTCCATTCCGCCTGGCTTATATCGACTGGATGCGAGGCCTGGCGTGTGTTTTGATGTTTCAAACGCACTGCTATGACTCGTGGCTTAGCCCTACGGCCCGCCAGAGTAAGTTTTTCATGTACTCACAACTCGGGGGAACTTTTCCTGCTCCTCTATTCCTGTTTCTGGCAGGCATTTCGTTCGCCCTGGTCACTGAAAAGCTTTGGAAGAAGAATCTGCCACCGGGGCAGATCGCACGTACCACGATTCTGCGCGGAGCCGAGATCCTTGGCTTCGGCCTGCTCTTTCGCTTACAGGAATATGTGATTGCGTGGGGTTGGGCGCCGCTCAGCGATCTGCTGCGCGTGGACATACTCAATACCATCGGGGTTTCGATGATGCTCATGGGCGTGTTCTGCTGGCTGGTGCTGCGGATTGAATCTGGAGAGCACGCCAGACGCACCCTTATCGTGTCCGCAGCAGGAACCGCTCTGCTGATTTCTTTGCTCACACCGCTGCTGTGGACAACCTGGCGTCCCGATTGGCTCCCGTGGCCGTTGGAGTCCTACATCAATGGCTTTCATAATCTGAGTGCGCCACAGCCATGGCTGTTTCCGATTTTTCCGTGGACCGCCTTTGCCTTCGCCGGATTGGCAGCGGGATTTGTTTTGCAGAGCCAACGGGCGCGTCAGTGGGAAGGATTGACTTTCGTCTTAGCAGGCGTGGCCGGGTTGATGCTTATTGCAATTTCGCGCTGGCTCGATGCGCGTCCGTTCCAGCTTTATGCGGTGTACGACTACTGGCACACCAGCCCGAATTTCTTTTTGATCCGCGTGGGCATGTTGCTGGTGATTCTGACGGCGAGTTATGCCTGGTGCCGCTGGGGCGCGGGGCAATGGGCATTCAGTCCGCTGATTCAACTGGGACAGGCTTCCCTGCTGGTTTATTGGGTGCATCTCGAATTCGTTTATGGACGCGCATCCATTTTGCCGAAGCGCAGTGTCAGCATCCGTACTGCATCTTTGGGATTGTTCACAATTTTTCTCGCTATGCTTGCGCTGGCTTTCGTGCGAACGCGCATGAAAGGCCGCGGTGTGGATGTGAGGGCGTGGGTTTGGCGTCCGGCTCGTGCGAATTAATGTCTTCCTAAGGCAGAACCACTTATCGAAACTGCTTCGCAAATTCCACAACTTCGCGTTCTGCCCAGCGGCCGTCGTAAGTTGCGTCACCGTCGCGCTCGCCAATAAAAGCGCAGTGGCCGCCATCCTCAACCTCAAGGTAAGTGATGTTCCGATTGGCCAGCAGATGCTCGCGCGTCCCCGGCAGAATGCGAACGAAGGGATCGTTGGCTGCGTGGATCACCAGCGCGGGTCGCGCAATACGATCGATGACGTTCGCGGCGGCCGCGCGAGCATAATAATCATCCGCCCCGGTAAAGCCACAGTAATGAGCCGTGATGCGATTATCGAATTCCCGCAAAGTCCTGATACCGCGCAGGAGCGCCCCGTCGAAGTTATCGGGAAAGAACTTTACCTTGCGGCGATACCGCTGGAATAATTGCAACAGAAAATAGTATTCGTAAATTCGATTGCTGGGCTCGTGTAGCGCATCGGCTCCCGCAGCTAGATTAATAGCCGGACAAACCCCAGCCACCCCGCGGAATTCTGCCGGAGCGTTGTCCCCCCATTCACCGGCAAGCTTGAGAACCAGGTTACCGCCCATGGAATAACCAACCAGCACAAAGCCCGGGATCCCATCCCGTTCCACCAAGTTGCGCGCTACTGCGGCCACATCAGCCGAGCGGCTGGAGTTGTAAAGCGTGGGTGCGCAATGGTCCATGCCTCCGCAGTTGCGCTGGTTCATGCGCACCACGTTCATGCCTGCGGCCAGACCATTGCGCGCGATGCCCATCATGTACTGCGACTCGCTCGATCCTTCAAGGCCATGCACCACGATCAAAGTTAATGCGTTGCGATTTTCTTGCCAGTGGCAATGGCAGAGCACCGGAATGCCTGGCTCTACCTCGATCAACCGCTTTTCGGCGGTCGGAAGGTCGATCCGGCGGGAAAGAAAAAATGATGCGAGAGTCTGTATGTGCCCGCCTCGCAGCCAGCGATGTGGGCCAAAAGTAGAAGGCACAAATGCGGAGGGCTTGTGCTCCGCGTTATCTTCGAATTCGGCTTTCGAAATTGGCGATCCCAGGGCGGCAGCTACTCCGTTGCGAAGTTCGCTAGAGTGAATTCTAATAGGAAGAGCCATTTTGCCGGGGGGTGATCGTTATGCCGATTTTCGAATACATTTGCCAGCAATGTCAGCACGAATTCGAAGCTTTGGTTTTTGGCCGCGACAAGGCCGCATGTCCGAAGTGCCAAAGCAAGAAATTAAGTCCGCAGTTGAGCGTGTTTGCCGTCTCGGCGAAAGGCATGTCAGGCTCGGCAGCGTCCGCCCCAACCGGACCTTGTGGCTCCTGTGGTGATCCGCGCGGCGCAGGTGCGTGCTCACTGGGCGACCTCGACTAACGCCGTTCCAATTGTCTATTCCACTCAAGTGCCATACGGCTGAACTTTGGGAACGCTCTAGAAGGTGACGAGGGTTACCTTTGCTTGCCAACTGGTCCGGCCTACCATCCCTTGAACTTGCAACATCAAGGAGGATGGCATGGACCGGCGCCAGCAGTCTCGTGTCTTCGTCGATCTCCCCGTACAGATTTGGGGCTTGGATAGTTATTCCCGCCCGTTTATGCAGCCGGCTAGCTTGCGCACGATTAGCGGCCGCGGCGCGACACTGCAGTGCGTAGACGCCAGATTGAAGCCCGGCGACACTGTCGACGTTCTGTATGAGGGGACAAAAGCTCAATTCCGCATAGTGTGGTGCGGCAAACCTGGAACAGAGATGGCAGGAGAAGTGGGGGTTGAGAATCTTTCGCCGGAAGTGACGTTCTGGGACTTCGACCCAGTACGTTGCGCGGCAGCCGCAGGACGGAGTTAGACGCTGTTTGTGATGAGCTTACATTTGCCTGATTTAAGCTAAATGGGGAGGGTGGGGGAAAGCTGAACCCGCGTTAGACGGGTTGCTTGCAGTATGCCGTGACCCTCATTACAAAGGCAAGCAAAAACCGGAAAACACCCCACAATTCCGTTACAAATTCCTGTTCGACCGCAGGAATTTTCACACTTAGACAGGTTCAAATGCAAGAAGTTGAAAGTTCCTTCTCTGCCCATAGGCATGAGTTTCCAGCAAATTTACCCTCGGTAGCATTTCAGGCTGTAAGGAACGAGTAACTGCCCAGAAAACCTGCCCAGAACAAACTCTTCACAGAATTACAACTTCCTTTAGCAGCGAACGTAGCGGGCAGGAGTGCCAGCGCCACTCGATCAGAACAGCAGCATTCCCGCTTTATCCATGTGTTTAAACCCATCCGTTGCTACGGCGGCTAGCACCATCAACGTGCCGTTGTAACCTACGTGCGCCAGGAAACTTGATCCCACCGATTTCGTCACCGCCCGAATCGTAGTGAGCACCACGCCGACCAGAACGATGATCAGCACAGCCGACCAAGAGCGATATTGCAGGTAGTGCATTGCGCCGAAAGGCAGCGCGGTGAGAACAATTCCCCAGAACGCTCCCATACGCCGCCAGCACAGGATATAAAAATCCGCGAAAGAACAATTCTTCCATCAATGGGCCGAGTGTGATGGCAAAGGCCGCGGTGAGATAGGCGTCCAACGGCTTGTCGAAGAATTGGTCGAAGGGCGTGGTCTTGGGCATGGGTAGAAAGCGGCCCAGTAGATCAAAGCCGAGCATGAGAACACCGATGCCCAGGAGGTTTACTCCGGCGAGCCCTGGCCAATTCCAACGAATGGCCGGCCAGAAGCGCGTGCGATATTTCACCTCAAGCAGAAGGATCATGTATATGGCGATTACGACATAAGCAATGAGTTCGGAAACCAGCGCCAGCACAGGCTTTTGGGCGACATCTACCCAACTCTGGTGCGGGTAGGTGAAGCGGCGCGCGGCGAAGACGACCGCGAGCTGCACAAGGAAGAGAACGCCAAGGGTCAGGGCGGCGATTAGAAGGACGTCCCATCCGGTCCAGATGGGGTTTTCGTTGGCTTTAGGGATTGGCGCTGGCGGGGCTGCTTCAATCGGTGGAAGTGAATAGGTAATTGGCGGAGCGGACAATTGAGTGCCGGTGTTTAGCGGCTGCGGATCTGGCTGCGGGTTATCGGATGAGGACAGAGACGGGTTCCTTAAATTTGACTGCCAAAAATTAAGATTAACATTTGTAGTTGACCGTTCTCAGTTTTCCTCTCACACTCTCAGTGAATAGTTGTTTTGCCCCCATCAACAGTGCGCCGGTTCGTTCCAATAACCTTAACCGTTTTGCCGCAAATGCCCGCAAACTTTATCGCCATGCCAAGCAGTCTATATTCGTCGTCCTGATAATCGGCAGCCAATTTCAGTCTGGTTCAGCATGGTCAGCACCTCATTATAATTTTACTGCTTTGTGAAACGGCGCCCTTGACTGAAGATCTGCGCCACCCAAAACGACCGGCGGATCCTACGCGCTTCTCTTACCGTTTCCAGCAAAATACCCCGACAGCGCCTGCCCCGTATACGACTTCTTCACCCGGGCCACCTGCTCCGGCGTACCTTGCGCTACGATCCTGCCGCCGTCTTCGCCGCCTTCGGGGCCGAGATCGATCAGCCAGTCGGCGTTGCGGATTACGTCGAGGTTATGTTCGATGATGATGATCGAATTGCCCAAGTCTGTTAAACGGTGGAGCACGTCCAGGAGCTTTCTCACGTCGTCGAAGTGGAGGCCGGTAGTGGGCTCGTCGAGAAGATATAAAGTTTTACCGGTCTGGCGCTTGCTTAGCTCGCGGGCCAGTTTGATGCGCTGGGCTTCGCCACCGGAGAGCGTAACTGCCGACTGGCCGAGATGAATATACCCCAGACCAACGTCGACCAGAGTTTGCAGCTTCTGCTTGATCTGCGGAATATTTTCGAGGATCGGCAGCGCGTCGGAAACCGGCATCTCCAGCAAATCGGCGATGGAGTTGCCGTTGTACTTCACGGCCAGCGTCTCGCGGTTGTAGCGGCGGCCGCCGCAGACTTCACAGAGAACATAGACGTCGGGCAGGAAATTCATTTCGATGCGGCGCTGACCTTCACCCTGGCAGGCCTCGCAGCGCCCGCCGGTGACGTTGAAGGAAAAGCGTCCCGCTTTATAGCCGCGCTCGCGGGCTTCGGGCAGCATGGCGTAGATCTCGCGAATGGCAGTGAACACGCCGGTGTAGGTGGCGGGATTGGAGCGCGGAGTGCGACCGATGGGGGATTGATCGATGCGAATGACTTTATCGATGTTCTCGGCACCGACGATGGATTTATGATCTCCGGATTTTTCGCGCGAGCGGTAGAGCTGGCGGGCCAGGGCGCGATAGAGAATGTCGTTTACCAGCGTGGATTTGCCGGAGCCTGAAACTCCGGTGACAACTGTCATTACGCCAAGCGGGAAGGTTACATCGAGATTCTTGAGATTGTTTTCCTTCGCGCCGAGGATGGTGAGCGCGGCGCCGTTTGCCTGGCGACGCTCGGAGAGCATATTGATTTGCGTGCGGCCCGAGATATATGCGCCGGTGAGCGAATTCGGCTCGCGCATGATTTCTACCGGCGTGCCATGAGCGACCAAGCCGCCGCCGTGACGTCCGGCGCCGGGGCCGAGATCGATAACGTAGTCGGCGCGGCGGATGGTTTCTTCGTCGTGCTCGACCACGAGCACGGTGTTGCCAAGATCGCGGAGATTTTCGAGCGCGGTTAACAGGCGGCCGTTGTCGCGGTGATGCAGGCCGATGGAAGGCTCGTCGAGCACATAGAGAACTCCGCGCAGTTTAGAGCCGATTTGCGTGGCCAGGCGGATGCGCTGGCCTTCGCCGCCGGAGAGCGTGGCTGCGGAGCGGTCGAGAGAAATGTAGTTCAATCCTACGGCGTTGAGGAATTGCAGGCGCTCAATGACTTCGTGCATGACACGTCCGGCAATTTGTTCTTCTCTGCCCGCCAACTTGATACTCTGCGCGACTTCCTGCGCTCTCGAGATGGGCAGCGCGGTGAAGTCGGCGATCGACATGTTGCTTACTTTCACGGCGAGGCTTTCCGGGCGCAGACGCTTGCCTTTACATGTTGGACACTCGGTCGCGGACATGTGATCCATGAGCCACTCGCGGTAACCTGCGGAGGTAGACTCTTCGAGATTCTGCTTCAGGTAGCCAAAGATTCCGCGGAATCCGGTTTTGCCGCGGCCTGATTCGCCGTTCAGCAAGAGATCCTGAATTTTCTCCGGAAATTTTTCGAATGGCGTATCCAGCTTAATGCCGTGTGCACTCGCTGTTATCTGCAAGGCGTGAATCAATCCCTGCGAGGCCGAACCGGGACCGAGCCCGCCATCGAGCAGCGGCTTCGACCAATCTGTGATCACTTTTGCGGGATCGAAATCGTAGCGGCTGCCGAGGCCATGGCACTCGGGGCAGGCTCCATACATGCTGTTGAAAGAGAAGGATCGCGGCTCAAGTTGAGGAACGCTGATGCCGCAGTCAGGGCAGGCCAGCTTTTCGGAATATAGCGTCTCTTCGCCGTCGACCACTGCTACCTGCACCAAGCCGCCCGCGAGCTTCATCGCTAGGCCGACTGACATTTCCAAACGATGCTCGATTCCCGGCTTCACCAACAGGCGATCGACCAACACCTCAATCGTGTGGTTCTTGCGTTTATCGAGATTGAGATCGTCTTCCAGATTTACCAGTTCGCCATCGACGCGGGCCCGGGTGTAGCCGTGCTTCAGCAGCGTCTCCATTTCTTTCTTGAATTCGCCCTTGCGCCCGCGGACGATGGGCGCGAGAACCATGACACGGTCTTCCGGCGTCAAAGCCATTACCCGCTGAACAATCTGCTCCGCTGACTGGCGGCTGATGGGCTGGCCACACTTGGGGCAGTGCGGGACGCCTATTGAAGCGAATAAGAGGCGAAGATAATCATAAATTTCAGTGATAGTGCCAACGGTCGAGCGCGGACTGCGGCTGGTGGTCTTCTGCTCGATCGAGATTGATGGACTAAGTCCATCAATTGCATCGACATCCGGGCGCTCCATCTGATCCAGGAATTGGCGGGCATAGGTGGATAGAGTCTCTACATAACGGCGCTGGCCCTCGGCATAAATCGTATCAAAAGCCAGTGACGACTTACCCGATCCACTCAGGCCGGTCACTACTGTCAGCGTGTTGCGCGGAATCTCGACGTTGATGTTCTTGAGATTATGCTGGCGCGCCCCGCGCACGGAGATCCTGGTAATAGCCATTTAGTGATGTCGGAAATATGGACTGGATTGGCCTTCCGTAATGTCGACAGGTCTACAGAACTGTTCGAAATTAGGAGTGCACAGCTCTACTTCGTATTTTACTACGGGGCGGGGCTGGGGGCGGCGAATCTGGGTCGTCACTAGCGACCCTCGTCAATGTAAGTAAATTGAAGAAGCCGTGTAGACGAAAGTTGTTTTCGCAGCATCTGATGGTTGCAAGTTTTGCTCGGGTTGCGGTCAAGAAAAATAAGGGTGGTTGATTGTGATTTCGCTCTTCATGCCTCTCATTCTCGGCGTTACGGTTGTGGCTTCGGTTGGAATAGGTGTCGCTGCCGCTTATGGCGTTGTCGTTGGCATCTTGTATGCGTTTGGTCAAGCCTCGCTGCCAAGGCTCGCGGCCTCGAAACCCAGGCTGGTACTTGTACCTACACAGAACCACGCCAGCGGCGATTAAGCTCAACTACCCGGCTTCCTTCTCAAACTAGATAATCCTACCAATACCAGCCATCCCCCTTTGGCACTCCGTGCCTTCATTACCCGAGCGAATTCCCCCCATTATTGTCCGGCGGGAAGACATTGTTCGACATCGAACATACTGAATATGGGGAACTTGTAATACTCCGTGGTCGCGATGAACAAGGACGACAACGACCGAATCTACCAGCTGTGCTCGCTGATTGCGGCCGAACAGGATAGGGATAAGTTCCTGAAGCTTGTAGAAGAGTTGAATCGCTTATTGGGCAATAAACACGACCAGCTTCCAAACAAGAAGCCGGGAAGCTAAAAACGCTGTCAAGGTTTCGGGGCAGGGCACCGATTTAGTTTTCGTTCGACACTTGTTAAGAAAGCAGGCGGAATTGTGCCAACAGGTTCACTGGGAGAAATGATCGCATACCTTCTCGGTATGTTCCCCTCTGGATTACCTGCTCCAGTACATCGGAATACGACTCTAATTACAGTTCTGCACCGCAAACTCGATGCGCGTCCGCGCATCCCATTAACGAAATGTTTATCGAGGAAGACATCTCGTTGAAGAACCCGACCAAAACAGTCAAAACCACTCCCTTGCAGCCTGGCGCCCGCTGCGACGCCGGGGGAAAAGCGGTGTGCAATGTCATTCTTTTGTCATTGCCCGATGAGGAATACAACTTGCTTCGTCCTCATTTGGAACCGACCGACTTGCCGCAGCACGAAATTCTGCACGAGCCGGGACAGAGAATTGAATTCGTCTATTTCCTGAATGAAGGCATGACCTCACTGGTAGCCCTGAGCGGGGATGGCCGGAGTGTGGAAGTCGGCATCGTTGGCAAAGAAGGAATGGTAGGAATGTCGCTGACTGTGGGCCTTCGGCGAGAGATGTTCCGAGCCATCATGCAGATGTCAGGAAATGGAGTACGCGTTCCGCGAGAGATTTTTCAAAGCGCATTAGTGAAATCCCCTGTGCTGCGTTCGGAACTCAGCCGGTTTGCCCTGGTGCAGGGTATGCAGGTTGCACAACTCGCAGCTTGCAACCGCCTGCATGAGACCGAGCAGCGACTGGTACGCTGGCTGCTGATGTGCCAGGATCGAGTAGATTCAAAACTGCTTCCTTTAACCCATGAATTCCTGGCGCAGATGCTCGGCACCGGGCGTCCCAGCGTAAGTTTAGCGGCTGGCGCACTGGAGAATGCCGGATTGATTGAAAACTCGCGAGGCGCGGTGAAAATATTAAATCGCAAGAACCTGGAAGCTTTGGCCTGCGAGTGCTATGGCGTGATCCAGCACTTCAATGGCGGACTCGGTTTGAAATAGGCCAGAAGGCCACAAGGCCGTGAAGAAATCCATCCTCCTGACCTTCGCGTAACTTTGTGGCCTTCGTAGTGAATTATTGAGGCTCCAAACAACGTACGCCGGGGTCTTGACGTGCGCGCCTTCGTTGACTGTTCTCCCCAGCATTCGTAAGATGAAGCGTCCTATCAGTCGGGGCAATCTTCCTTCCCTACAAATAACAAGAGTGAAAAGTGATCGACCAGACCATTTCGCATTACCGCATCGTTGAGAAGCTCGGCGGCGGCGGCATGGGCGTGGTCTATAAAGCTGAGGATACGGAGCTTGGCCGATTTGTCGCTCTGAAGTTTCTTCCCGATGAACTATCGCGCGATCCGCAGGCGCTGGAGCGCTTTCGCCGCGAGGCGCGGGCCGCATCCGCGCTCAACCATCCCAACATCTGCACGATTCACGAGATCGGCAAGCATGGCGAGCAGTTGTTCATCGCCATGGAGTTTTTGGATGGCGTCACGCTGAAGCACATGATTTCGGGCAAGCCGCTGGATAACGAGACTGCGCTCTCGCTGGCGATTGAGATTGCCGATGGGCTGGACGCTGCCCACGCGCAAGGGATCGTGCATCGCGACATTAAGCCGGCGAACATTTTTGTGACCAAGCGCGGGCACGCCAAGATTCTCGATTTTGGGCTGGCGAAGGTGGAATCGCAGTCAAGTTCGTCGAGCCAGATCGCGTCGGCCAATACGATGACGGCGCTGGATCACGACCAGCACCTCACCAGTCCCGGATCGACCATTGGCACCATCGCTTACATGTCGCCGGAGCAGGCGCGGGCGAAGGAGCTGGATGCGCGTAGTGATTTATTCTCTTTTGGTGCGGTGCTGTATGAAATGGCTACGGGAACGCTGCCCTTTCGCGGCGGTAGCTCGGCGGAAATTTTCAAAGCAATTCTGGATGCCGCGCCCCCGCCGCCGCTGCGGCTGAATCCCGACCTGCCGCCGGATTTGCAGCGCATCATCGACAAGGCCCTCGAAAAAGACCGCAACCTCCGCTACCAGACCGCAGCCGACATGCGCACCGACCTGGCACGTCTGAAGCGTGATTTCGATTCCGGACGATCTTCCGGCTCCGCAGCCAGTTCGATCTCATCGGTAAGTTCCGCCGCAGTGCCCGCTGCAAAAAAATCTCACAAAACGCTTGCCACCGCCGCCGCTGCAATCGTCCTAATTGCGGCAGCCGCCGCGTGGTTCTTCCTTCACAATAAATCAGACAACGCAAAAATAACCTCGATCGCCGTGCTGCCGTTCGTCAACGCAACCGCCGACACCAACAACGACTATCTCAGCGATGGCTTGACCGAAGGCCTTATCAGTTCCCTATCGCAACTGCCAAACTTCAAGGTGATGGCGCGCAGCACGGTCTTCCGCTTCAAAGGCAAAGAAGACGACCCGCAGCAAATTGGTAAAAGCTTGCAGGTTGGCGCGGTGCTGGTAGGCCGCATCGCGCAGCATGGCGACGAACTCGGTGTAGACGCCGACTTGGTAAACACCGCCGATGGCACGGAAATCTGGGGATCGCATTATGCCCGTAAGATGGCCGATGTGACTCAGGTGCAGGCCGATATTGCGCGCGATCTCTCGAACCGCCTGCGCATTCGCATGAGCGGCGAGGAGCAACAGCGTCTGGGCCGCGCCGGAACTACAAACTCCAACGCCTACCGGCTTTACCTCGAGGCCAGGCAGCTCTGGTACGGCAGATCGCCGGCGGGCCTGATGAAGAGCATCGACCTTTTTCATCAAGCCATCGCCGCCGATCCCAATTACGCGCTCGCCTACGCCGGCCTGGCGGATACTTACTGCCTAATCGCCGCTTTCAACACCGGGATATCTCCAAGCCAAGGCCGCCAACTGGCCGAGGAAGCCAGCCTGAAGGCGCTGCAACTGGACGACTCGCTGCCCGAGGCGCACGAGGCACGCGCCATGACCCTGGCCACAGCCTGGAGATGGAGTGAGGCCGAACCGGAGTTCCAGCGCGCGCTACAGATGAGCCCCAACAACGCCAATGTTCATTATTTTTATGGGTGGAGCTTTTTCGCGCTGGAAAAGCGTTTCGACCCGGCGCTCGAGGAATTTCATGTCGCTTTATCGCTCGATCCGCTTTCGCCCATCATCAATTTGAACTACGGCCTGACGCTGATGATGGCCGGTCGCACCTCGGAAGCAACGGCCCAAATCGAAGCCCTCGTCCGCCGCGAGCCAACGTTTGTCCCCGGCCTTTATTATTTGTCGCAGGTCTATGACATGAATGGACGCTATGCGGATGCGATTGCCGAATTGCAAAAGGCGGTACCGCATCCCGGCGCATTTAGCCCGGATGCGCAAGGCTACGCTAAATTGCTGATTGCAACCCAACCGCAATTTCCAACCCCTGCCAATGCGGCGCTGGCGTTAGTCGTGGCCGGAGATCGAGACAAAGCGTTCGAGTACCTCGACAAGGCCCTCGCGACAGAAGATACGGAACTCGACCTCTGCTTGCGCTTGCCGGCGTTCAATTCAATGCGCTCTGATGCGCGGTATAAAGAGTTGATGCGCAAGCTTGGATTGCCGGAGTAGATTCGCATCGCGCCGCGTAGAGATACACGCTCCCGTGTTAGCATTTCGTTATCTACCGCTTCCCCCGGCGGAATGCGTATGATCCGCATTGGTCCAACTTCGACGTCACTTCTGGTGGTGATGCTGGGCATTCTTCTTCCCATGTCCGCGCGTGAGCAGGAGCCTTCTCCATGGCTTGAAATTCACTCCACGCATTTCACTGTCATTACCGACGCTGGAGATAAAAAAGGAAAAGAAGTCGCGTTGCGCTTTGAGCAGATGCGGGCTTCCTTTGCCATCCTGATGATGAAAGACCGGCTCAACCAGCCGGTGCCGCTCACCATTCTTGCCTTCAAGAACGATAAGGACTATTACCAAAGCGCGCCGCTGCGGCAAGGGCAGCCGATCGCGGCTCCGGGATTTTTTGTGTCCGGCGAGGATCAGAATTTTATTGTTCTCAACTTATTTGAAGTGGAGCCGTGGCGCGCCGTCGCCCACGACTTTGCCCATCTGATGCTGAACTACAACTATCCTCCGGTCGAAGGATGGTTCGACGAAGGGATGGCGGAATATTTCAGCTCCATCCGCATCGATAACAGCCAGGTTCAGATCGGTGGCGATCCGGAGCTGAATCCGATTTACAGCGAAGATATTCTGGAGAACCAGCACGAAGCGCATAATCCGCCGAAATCGCTCACCGAATTGCTCAGCGGACAGGTCTGGCTGACACTGCCCGATCTGTTCACCATGCAACATGACGCGTCGGGCCACAACGAGGCAACGCATCATACGCTTTTCTACGCGCAGTCGTGGATGGTAGTGCATTACCTGCTTCACGAAAAAAAACTGCCAGAGACTGGGACATATTTTAATTTAGTCGAAAACCAGCATCTACCAGTGGAAGAAGCCCTGCAGAAGGCGTACGGAGTTTCGCCGGCACAGTTCGATCAGGCGGTGAAAGCCTACTTCCACTCGCTCACGCCTTTGTTCACGGCGCTCGACGATTCGAAGCAGCCGAAAGCTCCGGCGAATCCGGCGCAGCCGTATCAGTTCCCTGCTCCGGTTAGCGCGGGCGACAGCGCAATCCTTTCCAAGCCGGTGCGGGAAAGCGATGCCAAAGCCATTATTGGCGAAATAAAGGTCAGAATTCCGGAGCGCCGCGCAGTAGCGCTCCAGGAATTGCAGGTGCTGGCTACCGCTCCTGACCCCGCGGTTAAGCCGGATGACAAGAAAAGCCAGAAAAGTGACGATGCTCCACTGATTGCCGCCACGGGCAACGAGATCGCGCACCGCGCGCTGGCTTGGGATCACCTGCAACACGGCGAGTTCGATGCGGCTGCCGAAGAATTGGGCGACGCGGCCGTACTCAATCAACGCGACATGTGGATTCGGTATTACCTCGCCGTATTGAAGTACAAGGCAGCGAGCGCGAAGCATGCGGACATTCAGGGCCTGCCGAATATGATTCAGGATCTGCGCGCCGTGCTCGAGTGGTACCCGGAATTCGCCAACGCTTATGACATGATGGACGTGGCACGGCTGGAGGGCGGCGGCACGGTATCGGCCATGCAGGCGGCGCGGGCCGCGATTCAACTCAGCCCGCGAAATCAGGAATATCTTTATCATCTGGCGAAAATTTACGTTGAAGATAAAAAATGGGACGCGGCGCGAACCTTGCTGGAGCGCTTGAAAACCAGCGGCAATCCGCAGGTTGCGGCCGAGGCTCGCGATCAGTTGAGCAAGCTGGCGAATGAGCAAAAGTATGGGTTGTCGGCCGCATCGGTGGGCGGCTCGGGAAAGCTGGCGCCGCAACCTTCCCCATTTGACGTTCTGGAGAAGGATGCCGCCAAACGCGCGGCGGACGCGCAGGCCACGCAAGTGGCTACCAACACCAGTACCGGCGACAAACGTGCGCCCAAGTTCGTCCAAGGCCGATTGCTGGCAGTGGATTGCTCACAGTCCCCAGCGGCGATTCTCACAGTGTCTTCCGGAGAAATGGTACTCAAGCTGCGCACCGCCGATTACAAGTCCTTACTTCTCATCGGCTCCGATTCATTTTCGTGCGCGTGGAATAACCGCGCGGTTTCCGTCAACTACAAGCCGGGCGGCGCGACGGATGGGGACTTAGTCTCGGTGGAGCTGCGGTGAGGTTCCCACCCCCCGTAATTTGATTGGTCTACCCTCCCCCCTTACCCTAATCTTTGGAATCATGGAGTACGTCCTAAGAAAAATGTGGTGGTACGGGGTCCGATTAGCTTATAGGGCTCCTTCGACTGCGCGCGTCTTTCGCTTCGCTCCGACGCGCTTCGCTCAGGATGACATTTTTCGGAGGGGACGTGCTTGGCGCGGCGCTGAAGCGCCGCTCTTCCACTCTATTCACTCTATTGTGCTCTCAATCGCAGCGCTAAAGCGATGCGCCACCCAAAGACAAATGGCGGCTCTTTCCGGTTGGCAAAAAGAAAAACCCTCCCGCGCCAAACGGGAGGGTTGGGGCTAGCAAGATCGCGTTAGGCGCGGACGACGTTGCCTGCCTGAAAGCCTTTGGGGCCTTTCAACAGGTCGAACTCAACGGTTTCACCCTCGTTGAGCGAGCGGTAACCGTTTTCTTGAATCGCGGAGAAATGTACAAAAACGTCCTCCCCCGTGGAGCGCTGGATGAAGCCATATCCCTTCGCCCCGTTGAACCACTTGACTGTTCCCTTCTCTCTCACTGAAAAACTCCTTTCACCTGGTTGCTGAGAATAGTTCCCCGCATTTCCCGTATGTGCCCCGGCGAACCGGGACGCCCCCTCGGGAATACGTTAGAACTCATTTGCGTCTTTTGGTTCCGTGAAGATTTACCTCAAAAGGAAAAGACTCCTCGGTCCAACGCCCGGGCAGAGAAACTGCGGCGTGAACTTATGGAGCCCTGAACTATCGAAGCTGTTTTCTACGTCACTACGCAAGACGTCAACCTACCTTACAGACTCATTTCCCGGCCTTCGCCGGTAATGAGCAAACGATAATAAGCACTACTAAATCGTTTGACAAGCAGAATTCGATAATTATTGGCTAAAATAACCGCCGGTCATGATTGAAGCTTTAACGCGGTATAAGAAAAGCCGGAGATCAGGCGAAAACTTTGGTTTTTCGACGGTGCGGAGATCAGGCTTCGTCCTTGTTACGATGAAGATGATCCCATCGTGCTCGAGCAAAAGACATCCGAGGTCGCCGCAACCGCGGAAATCGAACCTGTCGTTTCATCTCCGCCGCGACCCTCGCCGCACCGGGTTCGCCAAGGCATGGTAGCTTCCACCGTGAAATACCTGCTGCGCACTGATGTGCATACTTTTGCATTTTCGGTTGCGGCGAATTCGATTCTGTCGTTTTTTCCCTTTGTCGTTCTGCTGATGACGCTGATCCGCCGCGTTTTCCATTCGCGCGTGATGTCGGACGTGGTGGTGGAACTGCTTCGCGACTATCTTCCGGCGGGACAGGAATTCGTTATCCGCAACCTGAACGCCATGGTCAACAGCCGGCAGCGTGTGCAGGTGGTTTCGCTGATCATCCTGCTGGTGACTTCGTCCGGCGTGTTCATGCCGTTGGAAGTTGCGCTCAACCGGATATGGCGTTTTCCCAACAACCGGTCATACTTTGGCAATCAACTGATCTCGCTCGGGCTGGCCTTCGCTTGCGGCGTGCTGGCGCTGCTTTCGATCGCGCTGACGGCCAGCAATGTCGCTCTGCTGGAGTTTTTATTGCGCGGCCACGGCAGCGGATTTATTCGCCTGGTGGGATTTTTGGTGATGAAGCTGTTCGCAGTCGCGGCCAGTATCGGAATTTTCTTTCTTATTTACTGGCTGCTGCCGAACGGCAAGGTTCCGGCGCGGGCTGTGCTGCCGACCGCGGTCATCATGGGATTGCTCTCGGAAGCTTTGAAGTATGGCTACATCCTGGCGCTGCCCTGGCTCAACTTTTCAGAAGTTTACGGGCCTTTTGCTTTGTCGGTGAGCATGATGTTTTGGGCCTTTCTATCCGGTTTACTGTTGCTTACGGGGGCGAACCTCTCCGCCGAAGAGCACATACGGCGGACGGGTTAGCGGAATTTATTGCACAGCAATTCACAGCTTCATTGTGATATCGATCACTGCGCTTTCTCTCGATCCAATCTAGTATCGCCACGGTTTCCCAAAGCCCTTTGAGCAGACATTCGATCCAGGTTATTTTCCATGACAGGAAAACAGTGTCGGCGCCTGCTCGCCGCGTGGTTGCTGATTTTTTTAATGCCTGTATTCTTGCGGGCGCAGGATGCGGCCGCATATCGCTATAACTTTTCGCCGAATAATCCTTCGCCAACCACGGGTTTTGCACCTCCGCCGTATATTCCATTTCCGGCGCCGGTGAGCGCGCCTGCACCAATCGAACTGCCGCGGCCCATCGCTCCCCGTTCCATCACTTTGCCGCTAATGGCTAATGCTGCTGGAATCATTTTTTCCGGGCAGGTGATTTCCGTGGGACAAGTGGAAGGACAACCCTTGTCTAGTGCGGGACCAAATGCCGCTCCTACCACCATTACCTTCCAAGTGGAAGACGGCATTCGCGGAATCGCGGCGGGACAAAGGTTAACCATTCACGAATGGGCCGGCCTGTGGACCAATGGCGAACGGTATCGAGTTGGCGAACGGGTTTTCTTGTTTCTCCATCCTCTAAGCAGGCTGGGGCTCACGAGTCCTGTATTCGGTTCGCTGGGCCGATTTTCGATGGACCCGCAGAGAAAAATCATCATCCTGAGCCCACAGCATACCGTCGCTCTGGCCGGGGATCTTTTGCCAGCAGGGAAAAACATGGTTCCCTATGCCGATTTTGCCGAAGCCGTGCGGCGAGTGAGCATTTTGAAATGAGTCGAATGTGAACTTATCAAAATACATTACGGCGATCGCACTTTTTATCTTGAGGCTGTGCGCGGTCTTAATTCTTATTCTGTGCGCTATTGAGCTCACCCGCGCGGGAGGGCCGGAATATGTAGCGGGTTCGAGTTATTTCAATTCTTCGACCATGGGTCAAGCGCTCACCTGGCCGCAAGGTGAAATCAATTACTACACCGACCAGGGAAGCTTGAGCCCCATCCTTTCCAATTCCGCCGCCAACGCTTTGGTCGCGAGCGCGTTTTCGCAGTGGACATCGGTTGCTACGGCCACGGTTACGGCAAATGCCGCCGGACAGCTTGCCGAAGATGTTAACGGAAGCAACATTGAAGTTGGCCCCTACGGAGTGGTCATCGCACCCGCCGATATCACTCCCTCGGCTACGCAAACTCCGGTTGGCATTGTTTACGATTACGACGGCTCGGTGACCGATGCTCTTCTCGGCGTGGGTGCGGGCGATCCATCGCAATGTTTCTGGAACGCGGTTTATGGAGGTGTCGATAACTTCGGAACTACCGCGAACTTCCTGCATGCTTTGGTGGTGATTAACGGTCAGTGCGCGCTCGAATCGTCACAAATGGCGGATGTGGAGTACAGATTGGTGCGCGTGCTGGGCAGCGTGCTGGGCCTGGGCTGGTCGCAGCTGAATCTGAATGTGGTCACGGGGCAGCCTCCGCCAACGCTAACCGAATTTGCCGGCTTCCCGGTGATGCATTACATGGATTCGATCAATTGCGTGCCGATCACGATTTGCTACCCGAATCCGTATCAGCTTGCGCCCGACGATGTCGCGGCGCTTTCCCGTCTTTACCCGGCTGCTCCCGGCAATCCAGTTCCAACTGCCCGCATTTACGGATCGGTATATTTTGTAAACCACTCCGGTGGCCTGGGACAGCCGATGGAGGGAGTAAACGTTGTCGCACAATGGATCGATCCATCCACTGGCCTGCCCTCGCCTCAATATTCAGCTTCGTCGGTGTCCGGATTTCTTTTCACCGGTAACGCTGGAAACTCGATCACCGGACTTAGCACTCCGCTGGGCGTCCCTTTCAGCGAATTCGGATCGAACGATACAGCCGTTGAGGGATTTTTCGATCTTGGTGGATTGCCTGTACCCAACGGCGCCACAACCGCGCAATATCAACTTTCTGTGCAGGCGATTGATCCCTTGTGGTCAGCCGGGGTGGGGCCCTATGTCGATTTTCAGGTAACGCCATCGGGGACTTTCGCTCCCATGGTCGTCACTGTGACTGCGGGCGGTGAATTCGAGCAGGATATAACGATGTCGGGGAGCGCACAGGCCATGCCTCCATGGGCTGCAACGGAAACCTGGAACGCTCCAGGACAGGTTCTTTCGCCCGGCGATTGGGTGGGATCTCTGAGCGGCTATGGCGATATGCCTTATTTTCTAATTGCCGCCCAGGCCAATCGCACATTATCGGTGGCGGTTACGGCACTGGACGAGAATAGCGCACCCACGCTATCGAAAACCGCGCCTGTGATCGGCATATGGACTTTGGGCGATCCGCAGGGTACTGCTCCGCCTACCTTCACTCCCGGTGCTTTTAATTCCGCGAACTTTGGCATGAGCCTGCTCAGCGCCGAGGTTCTGAATTCGAACAGTTTTATTATCGGAATCTCCGATATACGCGGCGACGGCCGCCCCGACTACTCCTATCATGCGCACATACTTTACGGAGACTCCGTAACCCCCTCGCGCCTGCCGACCACTGGCGGCGCGATCACTTTGCAGGGTATTGGGCTTGAGCCCAATCAAGTTGTAACGGTTGGGAATGCAGGTGTTCCACTGCTGGCGAACAATGCCAGCCAACTCCTGGTAAATGCCCCGGCGCAGGGCGATGGGCCGCAAACCATCACCGTAACCGATCCAGCCAGCGGCGCATTCTCGACCATGACCAACGTACTTACGTTCGGCGCGGCCGCGACCGATCAAATTCTGCTCTTACAGGGAGGAAATCCTCCGACGCCCGTGGGCACGCAAGCCACAAACCCGGTCAGCGTATGCGTGGTCGCGTCGGATGGCGTCACTCCGGTGAGCGGTGCAACTGTGGCATGGAGCACTACCAATAACGCGGCGTTCTCGGCCTGCGGCGAGGCTTCCAGTTGCTCCGTCATTAGCGATGAAAGTGGTTCAGCCTCGACTTTTGTTACCCCGACTGCCACCGGTGTTGCAACTATCACCGCAACGCTTGCGCCCGGAGTTTATAGTCCACCGAAATCAGTCGCCGGCACGCTTTTCGCGACCTCGACTTCTTTGGATATCGGAGTAACCACGCCTTATCTTTGGATTGCTCAGGGAGCGAGCATCAGCGTGCCCATTACGGCACGCGTGGTGAGTCAGGGGATACCGAAAAGCGGAGTCACGGTAGATTTCGCAATTGCGCAGGGATCGGGATCGATAAGCTCCGGCAGCGCCGTCACCAACAGCGCGGGCTATGCTTCGGTCACGCTTACGGTGACGAATCTCACCGCGAATGTGCAGCTCACGGCATGCGCGGCACCGGGAGGCACTCCCTGCGCAACTGTTTATGGAAATGCGATTGCGCCGGCACTATGGAACTTGCAGGCCGTAGGCGGCGCCGGGCAGGCCGTCGCGGGAACAGCGTTTCTACCTTTAACCATACGCGTCACGGACTCTGCTACGCCTCCAGATCCTATTCTTGGGGCCAGCGTGCTGTTTCAATCGACGGTGTTGCGTCTCGCAGCGGGAGACATCTCGCTTACCGGAAGCCCGACCGGAACGCAAACTGGAACTCCTGTGATTTTGAGCATGAGCAACAACACGGTGCTGAGCGATATCAATGGTTTGGTGAGTGTCGTGCCATCTGTGGGGTCGTTTACCGGGCCGCTGGAGGTTGAGATACAGGTTTCGGCGGGAACATCGGCGTCCCTTCTTGATCAACTGCAATCTTTTCCGCCATGAGATGGCCTGCGGTTGCGGAGGGCGCGGCGTGTCACGTTGCTGCGCGCTGCACCAACGAGTTAGGGATGCCTCGACTCCGCAGTCGCATGCTCGCATGCGCGCCTGATCCGCTCCGCATGACAGGCGAGGCGGACACCTACCGCGCCTACTTCCCGATCCACTGGTCAACCCAGTCGTTGACTGTTTTGTACCAGAGCTGGGAATTCTGCGGCTTCAGCACCCAGTGACCTTCGTCGGGGAAGTAGAGCATCTTCGAGGGTACTCCTTCCATCTGCAACGTGGTGAACAGATCGAATCCCTGCGAGACGTCGAGCCGGTAATCTTTCTGCCCGTGTATCACCAGCGTCGGCGTCTTGAAATTTTTCGCATACTGGTGCGGCGACCACTTCCGATATAGCTCGCGATTGTCATACGGAGTGCCTTTGAACTCCCAGTTGTTGAACCAGAGTTCTTCGGTGTCACCCCAGGCGGATTCGGCGTTGAACATGCCGTCGTGCGACACCAGGCACTTGAAGCGGTCGGTGTGGCCGAGGATCCAGTTGATGGCGTATCCGCCATAGCTGGCGCCCAGCGCGCACTCCCGGTCTTTATCAATAAACGGGTAAGTCTTCTCGGCGTAGTCGAGACCCTTCATCAGGTCTTCATACGGAGCGCCGCCCCAATCGCCGTTGATGGCGTCGATGAACTTCTGCCCATAGCCGGTCGAACCGTGGAAGTTGATCATGATGACCACGTAGCCATTCGCTGCGAATAACTCGGGATTCCAGCGGAAGCTCCAGTCGTCTCCCCACGCGCCTTGCGGGCCGCCGTGAATGAGGAACTTCACGGGATATTTCTTCGAAGCATCGAAGTTCGGCGGTTTGACCAGGAAACCTTCAACCTCGTCGTCCTTCGCGCCCTTAAACCAAAATGTTTCGAGCGGAGACATGTCAATTTGGGAGAGAAGGACATCGTTGAAGTGCGTGAGCGCCTCTCCTCTTGGAAGATTGTCCCAGTCCGTTCGCTCGGGGAGGACAAGTTTCCAGATCTCGTTCGGCCTCTTCTGTGACATTCGCGTAAAGAAGAGAGTTTTGCCATTTGGAGAGAACGCCAGATCGTCCGCGTAACCGCGAGCCCACGCTTCAACCATGTTCATTCGGGTAACAGGAGTCACCCCAGGGGGCAAATCCTTGGGAGGTTTTGGCTTCACTGTTATGGGATCGACAGTGGCCGACCAGATTACATTTTGCTGCCCCTCGTTGCGACCCTCCTCGTGGTTCGTGACGTAGTAGACCCTTAACGAGTCCGGCGACCAGATGAACGTGCCGACCCAGTCGGACTTCGTAGCGGTGAAAACTTCTCTCGACTTGCCGGTGCTCCTGTCGTACACCATCAGCCGAAACTGATCGCTCTCGTATCCCGGACGCTGCTGGGCGCGGTAGGCGATGTATTTTCCATCGGGCGAATAGAGCGGCGACGAGTCGCTGGCCGGATTGTCGGCAGTGATGTTCTTTGCCGGGCCTCCAGTGACCGGGACAATCCACAAATCGTTATTGGTGGAAGCGGCCGGATTCTTATCATGATTCGAGGTGTAGCAAACCTCTTGCCCGTCGGGCGAAAACGCATAGTCATCCTGCCCGCCGAGCGAGAAGACGGGCGCATCGTAGTCGCCGGGCGTAAGATCACGGGGACGAATTGCAATCCTGCTGGCATAGGCTTTGGGGTGAACCAGCGATGGGGCTTCAATTATAAGGATATGGCTACGCTTGCCTTCTTTGTATGCGTTCCAATGGCGATAAAGGAGATGAGTAAAAATCTGCGCCTTTACTTTTGATTTATCAGCTTCATCCAACATCTTTGCGTTGCAAGCAATTGGATCGTCTTGTCCGTCGCACTCGGGATAAACGTCGGAAGTGAACAGGACATTCTTTCCGTCGGGCGACCAGAGCTCCCCGCCGGCCTCGGTAGCAATGGAGGTGAGCTTCCAGCTTCCTACCACGGTTCCTGCCGCATTATCAAACTGCGCGATCCAAACCTGCGAGCTGCCCTCTTTCGTCGAGATAAACGCAAACCGCTTCCCATCCGGCGCCCAACGCGGTCGGTCGGCATCCTGATCGGCAATAATCTCTCGCTCCTGGCCACCCGCTGTGGGCACGATCCAGATATGCGGCGTCTTCGTGTTCGCCGCCAGGTCGACATCGACCACGCTGAAGATCACCCACTTGCCGTCGGGCGAAACCTGCGGATCGCCAACGCGCTTCAGCTTCATCATGTCCTCGAAGGTGAAGGGATGTTTGGCTTGCGTGAAGGCGGGAGTTGCGAAAGCGATGAAGGCAAGGAACGAAAATATGAAACGGCGCATGAGCGGAATCTCCTCGGCAAACGGATGAGTTTAGCAGGTTTGGCACAGCCCGCGTCCTCACCAATACGTTCAGATTAGAGCGGAGAGCGGTGCCGTAGGCACCCTCGAAAATAAGCCGCCAGGCCTACCTGGCGTTGAAAACGCCGGGCTATTTTCAGGCGCCCTGTGGACGCCGGGGCTTTGGCTGATCCTTGAATCAGCTCACACGGCATTGGGCTGCTTAAGGTCCTTCGCTTCGCTCAGGATGACGAGGTGAGGAGGCGAGGCCGACAACTATTCGGCCCAGGGATTCACCAGGCGCACACCGCAGCCTTCAAAATCGGCAGTGTTGCGCGTGGCTAAAGTGGCGCGGCGCGAGCGGGCAATGGCTGCGATCTGTGCATCGAACTCGGCGATAGTGCAGCCTTGGGCGCGGCGGCTTGCGGCGATTTCCGCAAATGCGCGGGCAGCATCTTCATCAAAGGGCAGAATGTGGCCGGACAATACTTTCCTGAACATTTTATCGGCGCCGGCGAGGAGAGCTGCGCGGCGCTTGCCTTGCGGCAGCAATTCGATTCCATACAGAATTTCCGCCAAGGTCACAGTCGTCGTAAAAGGCTCCGCGCTCTGTTGCTGCGCCAGCCAATCCAGGACACGAGTTGACGGTGTGGCGCTCATAGCCTCGGAAATTACGTTGGTATCGAGAATGAGCATTCCATTCTCCTAGCGGATTCCAGGGTCGCGCATCGGGCCGCGTGGAGGGATTTTCAAGTCGACTCCACCCAGCGGAGCAAAAATCCGGCGGATCGCTTCTCCCAGATCTTTGGGCTCAGATTCTGCCTGTGTCAGGCCGGTTTCGAGCAACTCGCGCGCTTCCTGCTCCATGGAGCGGCCATTCCGGGCGGCGCGAATGCGTAGCCGCCGCTTGGTGTTTTCCGGGAGCTTGCGGATGGTAATGCTAGCCATGACATCAATGATAGCATTGATTGCAATGATTGCACCACCGCTTCATCTTCCGGGTAGTGGTGCAGGTTGGCTAATGCGTTGGGCCGGTTAATGCTGGAGATCCCTTCGCCATGCGGCTCGGGACGACAATCGCATAGATAACAGTCGTGTAATGTGACGGCAACCCATTTGCCCACATGGCATCCAACTTTGCGGCAGAACTGCAGCGCCCTACCCCCGGCCTCACTGAGCGGAGAGGGGTCGGGGGAGGGTTGCCGCGGTACCGCTTGGTCACATAACGGCGCGGAGTCGCCTGCGCAAACCCATCCAGCTTTTATTCGCTAGAATAGAACCATGAATCGGCCGTATCGCGTCGTTCCGTTGCTTGCTGCCTTGGCTTTATGCCTGTTAGCCAGTCTGTCCGCAATCGCCCAAGAAGGCCCCCTCGAAAATACGCAGCCAAAAGGCGTCACGCCCGAGGAAATCATTACGCATTTTGCGGCTCGTGAAAAACTCTTCAAAGATGCGCGGGAGAGCTATACCTACCGGCAGGATATTAAGGTTCAGACTCGCGACGGCGATACGGTCACGGGTGAATATCACGAAGTGTTCGACGTGCTTTACGACGACAAGGGACACCGCATCGAGAATGTTGTGTTTGCGCCGCAGTCTTCGCTGGATCAGGGTGGGCTCTCGCTTGATGAAGGCGATGTGCAGGATTTCCGCAACCGCCTGCCCTTTGTGCTGACCTCGGAAGAAGTTCCGGAATACAACATTCTTTACGTGGGGCAGCAGCAGGAAGACCAGTTGCACTGCTTTGTTTTCGACATCGCTCCCAAGCAGATTGTCGGGAAAAAGCGATATTTTCAGGGACGCATCTGGGTGGACGATCACGACTTTCAGATCGTGAAGACCTACGGCCAGGCCGTCCCAGAGATTAAGGATACAAAGAAGAAGGGTAAGGAAGAACATCTTTATCCTAAGTTCACCACATGGCGTCAGCAGGTCGATAATCAATACTGGTTTCCTACTTACACCCGCGCCGACGACACATTGCACTTCAACACCGGCGATATTCATATCCGCGAGGTCGTGAAGTACGAGGATTACAAACGGTTCGGATCGAATGTGAGGATTTTGTATAACGGGCAGGAAGTGCAGAAGGCAGATCCGAAAGATCAGAAACAGCCGCAAGATCAAGCTCCAGCGCCAGATCAGCAGAAGCCGAACCCGGCGCCGAATCCGCCGCAGAAGTAGCGATCAACTCGTGGCTTGAGCCAAACCGGAATCTCAGGGGGGAGGCTGAGGTATGAGTGATGTTTAGTTTGTGAAGGATTCTCGATTGAGCTGCTCGATCCGCCCGTTGGATAAAGCTTCGGAATGAATCATGCGATTGAGAAAGATTGGAAACGTCTCGTGTCCGTCGGGAAAGTGCTGTTGCTTCATCAAGCTGTAGAGCGCCACCGCCAGCACGTGAATGCCGTCGTCCTGCTCCTTCCAATAGCGCCGCGGGTTCCCACCCATCCCTAGAGGCTCGGCGAGGATTTGCTCCAGAGCCTGCACGCAGTCTTCTTCCTCTAGACCTTCCAGCGAGTTGTAGCCGAAAGACCGGTTGTGATGCTCCACTTTGTCCATCAGGAAAGCATCCCCGCGCAGGGACTGCAAAGATGCGCGCAAACTGGCATCGTGGGCCAAGTCGTAAGGTGGATGCATCATTTCATGAATTGCGTTGCGCAGCACGATGCGGAATGGATAAGAATAATGCGTAAGAAAGCGCGCGCCCGTGATCTTGATGCCGTGTGGTTGGGAATAGTAGAGCAAGTAAACGGTAATTTTGTTGGTGGGACGCGGTGTGCCCAGAACCGATTCAATGCTGGGAATGACATTGTATTTGGGCAGATCCTGAGCAATGGCGGCGCGGGCCTTTTCCACCCGGGGCAGCGCTTGTTTCCGCCAATCGGCCTCGAAATGAATGCGCTTCAATGTTTTGAAAGCAGCTTCCAGATCGGCGCGGCTTTCCTCGTACACCTTCCAGCCCTCATCGCTGTAGTACGTGGTGGCTTTCAGGTTTCGCTGCATGGCGGAACTGTCTTTCACGACGCGGATCATGTCATCGAGCGTCTCCGCATTGGTGGCGGAAAAATATAGGGCCAATTGAGCGGAGATTATGCCTCCATTCTGATCCTTAATCCGGCGTTTCAAGCTGACGAATGCGGCGCGTTCTTTCGGGCGCAGCTGAGGGGAGAGGCGATCATAGTCGGCCTGATAGAAATCCAAATAGTACTTATCTCCGCTGAGAAAGTTGAGCGCGCACAGTGTATCGAACATGAACGACGGGCGGAGGTCCCAGTCGGTGGTGGAGTGGAATCCAGCGGGCAACTCCTGAGCCGGAAGCGACACCGTCAGGCCACTGAATATCGCGAGAATGGATAGAAGAATATGGGGTCGCACGAGCGTTAGACGCTACTGACTACTGAAAGTTAGAAGCTACCTCAGTAAAACAGGTACTTCCGCCACTTATCGTCGCTGCGTCCCATCAACCGCATAATGTGGCGGCTGGTGTGGAGGTTGAAGGCGCGGGGTTCGCGCATCAGCTTCATGCCCACTTCCAAGGGAAATTGATTGCCTTTGCGGCGATTGCAGGTGTGGCAACACGCCACCAGATTTTCCCAAGTCGACGAACCTCCGCGGGAGCGGGGGATCACGTGGTCGAGGGTCAATTCACCGGAAGGTAGCACAGTGGCGCAGTACTGGCAGGTATTGCGGTCGCGCAGCAAAATATTTTTCCGCGACAAGGCGCGACTCTGATGCGGAATTCGGCGGTATTCGAGCAGGCGAATCACCGAAGGTACACGCATGGCGACTCGCGCGGCATGCAGGAAGTGTCCGTTCTCTTCTTCGGTCATGGCTACGCCCTTGAGCACCAGGACCAAAGCCCGGCGCGCGGCGCATACATTGATCGGCTCATAGGAGGCGTTCAGCACGAGCACGGGCGCATGCAGCGCGTGCCCGTCGCCATCGCGATGCACGACAGCGCCGGCCAGCAGATTCGCGGCGTGCCTGCCGCTGAATCCCGCATCGGCTTCTATTCTCGCTGACATAATGCTCGGCTCGCTTCCCCGGAACCGCATCCGCGTTGCTCCTCACGGCGCTGCGTTCAATCCCCTGCTTCTGACAACCCTCTGACTTAGATGCGGCAATTTGCCTCCGCATCCTGCTCCCAGCTCAAACTCAAATACCGGCTGCGCGAGCCAAAACTTCCTGACTCGCATCAGCGTCTTCGCCTGGCAGTTGAATCCCAACATGCTGCTCCGCGAGCTTCAGCGTGCGGGCAACCGTTGCAACCCAAACTTTGGCCGCACCAGCGCGGCGCAAGACACGCGCACACTCGGAGACCGTTGCGCCCGTGGTGAAAACGTCATCCACCAGCAAAACTTCGCGGCCAGCCACGACTTGAGGCTCGGTTACCCGGAATGCGCCGCGCACATTCTCGCGACGCTGATGGCGAGTGAGTCCGGTTTGCGAAACGGTTTCGCGTTTTCTCTCCAACAGCGTGGGGCGCAAAAGCAAGCGTCCCTCCTGAAAGTCGAATTTCATGGCCTCGTGGGCAATCAACTCCGCGTGGTTGAACTCGCGTTGGCGCAGCTTGCCACGAAATAGAGGCACGGGAATCACTAAAACTGAATCCCCCGTAAAATGCGGGTTCAGATCGGCCATCGCCTCTGCCAGCATGCGTCCCAACACTTTTGCAGCAGGCCGTACGGCCGCATATTTCAACAGATGAATCAACTCGCGCAGGCCGCCCTCATAACTGCCATAGGCAATGGCACGGGTGTATGCGGGTTCGATGCGCTGGCACAACCCGCATCGCGGCTCATCTTCGAGCACCGACATCGCGTAAGGAGAAAACAAGCGTTCGCCGCAAATGGCGCAAAGCCCGCCCGAGATGCGCTGCATGGCATCGAGGCACTCGGGACATACCGGAAGACGCGAAAGATTTGTCAGAGGCAGGTTGCAGATGCGGCAATCGGAGGGAAACAAAACGGAGAAAAGACTTTCGGCGGAGTGAAGGGAAATTTGGCGCGCCCAGGAGTGAAGATTTATGGAAGCAATAGAACTCCCTGCCACTGGGGCTTTGGCCTGGATAGCCCGAATTCGGTCTCCACTACTGCTGAAGACGGCCTCCGTGACGCCCGCAAGAAATCGAACTCTTCGCGCGGTGCTACTGCCACCAAGTATAACGGCGTACGCGCCCGCTAAGCAACGTGCCGAGTACTTTCGGAACCACCCACGGAAACCGGGGGTTTGGGAGACGCTTCCGACAGCCGTTCCCGCACCGGGACGAATACCAAACGATAGTCCCTGCGGAAACATTCCGCGCAGCGCACGGGGCGCAAAAGGAAAACCGGAAGCATGTAGCGTTCGGTCAACGTGCGGCGGCGCGAAAGAAAGCCGATTTCGCTGCCGCAATCGTCGCAATGATATTTAGAGTAGCGTTCGAACCAGAGCTGGGCGGGGGAGTTCGTTGTCACACGACACCTCGAATGGTCAACCTACGAAGGGGCAGACAAAACTGATTAGGGACATTCTACTCCTAATCAAAGGAACCCGAACGCAGGAAGTCTTCTCGCGGTGGACTGTAATGCCGGCGGATTCCCGGTCCTGGACATTTAAACGCTCCCCGAAACACGCGCCGTGCTTGTAAACTATCTCACTTGCGTGCTAACGTGCGCCGTTCCGTATTTCGTGAAGCGGGACGATTTTGCTTCACTAAAACCCTGAAGAGGATTCCGACTATGAGCAGTCCCGTGCCCCCCGAGACAGGAACCGTTGTTAAGAAACATGTTCCTTTTGTGCCAGAGCACATGCAGATGAAAGAGTTCACGCTGCGCGCGGTGCTGCTGGGACTTCTTATGACCATCGTTCTGGGAGCGGCCAACGCATACCTGGGACTGCGCGCCGGCATCACGATCGCAGCTACGTATCCGGCTGCGGTGATTGCCATGGCGGCGATGAGGGCGTGGAAGGGATCTCTGCTGGAAGAGAATATTGCACGCACCGCCGGATCGATTGGAGAGTCGGTGGCGGCAGGCGCGATTTTTACTTTACCCGCATTTCTTTTGGCCAAGGCGTGGCCTTCATTTCGCTTTGCGGATGCTTACTGGAAATCGACGGCATTAATTATGGTGGGCAGCATTCTTGGAGTGCTGTTTATTTCTTTGGTACGGCGCGCGATGGTGGAAGATCCAGAGTTGCCGTTTCCTGAGTCACTGGCGGCGTCGGAGATTCACAAAGCGGGGCAACGGGGAGCGCAGGCCGCGAAATATCTCTTCTGGAATATCGGAGTCGGTGGCGTAGTTTACATTCTCGGAAAGTTCGGGTTGTTCTCCGCCGATACCGACCTTCACGTTGGCGTGGGAAGCCTTGGACACAGCCAGGTTCGCCTGGGGAGCGTGGGCAGCACACACATTTTGCCGACGGGAGGAACCAGTGTTTTCGCCGCTCCGAGTGTGAGCCCGGCCTATTTGGGCGTGGGTTACATCATTGGAGTTCGGCTGGCATCGATTCAATTTGCGGGCAGCGTGCTGGCGTGGGGGCTGCTGGTTCCATTGATGATTTATTTTCTCGGTCCGCAACTCAAGGCATATATTCCCGTCGATACTCCCGATAACTGGGCTGCCATGGCGGATGCGGTGTGGAGATATATTGTGCGTCCGATTGCGGTGGGCGGAATGTTGGTGGGCGCCGCGTTTACGCTGTTCAAAATGCGGGCCAGCCTTACGGCTGGAATTGGAAAGGCTTTTGCCGATCTGCGGCAAACGGCGGCGGACCAGGCAAAACTCGCTCGCACCGAACGCTACATGAGTTCGAAAATTGTTTTCGGTTTGATCGCGGTGATGTTCGTTCTGATGTGCCTGCTGTATATCAGGATTTCGGGGCTGCTGTGGCCGGCGATTTTGGCGGCTGTGGTGATGATTCTGGTTGGATTTTTTTTCGCGACTGTCTCCGGCAATCTGGTGGGATTTATTGGCTCGTCCAACAATCCGATCTCGGGATTGACGTTGTCGACGCTGTTGATTGCGGCATTGCTGATGGTGGCATTGGGAGTTTCGGGTAGTTCGGGTGTGGCCGCGGTTTTGGGCGTAGCGGCTGTGGTATGTGTTTCGTCGGCGGTTGCGGGTGAGCTTTTGCAGGATTTCAAAGTTGGATACATATTGGGAGGCACGCCGCAAAAGATTCAAGCGGCTGAATTGATTGCGGTGGTGGTGGCAAGTTTAGTCATGTATTTTCCACTGATGCTGCTGCATGAGGGGAACATTCGAGCAGGCGGCGTGGGATTTGGCGGGGCCGATTTACCTGCGCCACAGGCCGGCCTGATGGCGACACTGGCCATGGGCATTGTGGGCCACGATATGGCCTGGCCTTTGGTGGTGGTAGGAATTCTTTTTGGCATCGCGATGATCATGATGCAGGTCAAGAGTCCGATGCTGGTGGCGGTTGGCATGTATTTGCCGTTTGGAACCACCTTCGCGATTTTTGTCGGCGGCGTTTTTCGCTCGATTGGCGATTGGGCGGCAGAGCGGCGGGGCTTCAACAGCGCTCAAAAAGCGCGCGTGGAAAATGCGGGCGTTCTGGTTGCCTCCGGGTTGATCGCGGGAGAAGCCTTGCTGGGTCTGGTTTGGGCCGGGCTGCAGTTCGTACCCTCGTGGGGCGCGCCGAATCATCCGCCGCAAATTTTCAGCAATCCATCGTACCTGGTGGGGGGGATGATCGTGCTGGCGGGACTGGCGGCGTTGATGATATTTGCGCCGGGGACAGCGGCTGGCGATCCGAACGAACCGGCGCCACCGACGGCGATGATGTAATCGCGGAGTCGATTTGTAGCTCTCGCTTCAGCTTTGCTTAACTTAAGAGCGAACCTGACTGCGTTTATTCTCTGAGGCCATTCGCCTCGCCTGATCTCATGTCTATCACCACGAACATTTCTGTAATCCAGGAGCGAATCGTTGCCGCTACGCGGCGTGCTGGGCGAGGTGTGGAGACGGTCACGCTAATGGCGGTGAGCAAGACCCAAGCAGCGGAGCGGGTACGTGAGGCTTATGAATCCGGGCTGAGAGTGTTCGGCGAAAATCGCGTGCAGGAATTTTCCGGCAAGTTCGAAGCGCTGCAAGAGTTGCGCGATGCGGAATGGCATATGATCGGCCACTTGCAAACCAATAAAACCGGTAAGGCTGCGGAGCTTTTTACCGCCGTCGATTCGGTGGATTCGGTCAAGCTGGCGGAGAAATTGAACGCTTCGGTACGGCCGCGCGGCAAGAAATTGCGCGTGCTGATCGAACTCAACGTCGGCGGGGAGTTGGCGAAGAGTGGCATGGCTGCGGATTCGCCCGAACTGGAAGAACTGCTGTTGGCCGCTCCACGTTTGGATGCATTGGAATTCCATGGGCTGATGACTGTGCCTCCGTTCACTGACGATCCTGAAGGTGCGCGGCCTTATTTCCGCAAGCTGCGCGAATTGCGCGATACGATTGCGGCGCGCAAGTTACCGGAGGTGATGATGGTTCAGCTTTCCATGGGCATGTCGCACGATTTCGAAGTTGCAATTGAGGAAGGCTCGACTTGCGTGCGTGTGGGGACGGCTATTTTTGGGGAGAGAGCGAAACCTTGATGCGGCAGGCTCTGCGCTATACTCCTGCCTAACACTGGAGTAAGGAATTGAAGCTCGCAGCCACTTTTCTCTTGGTTAGCATTCTGGCATGCCCGGTATTTTCCGCCGATAGCCGACCGCCGTCGGTTTGCATTGCGCCGATTCCTAATAAGCCTGCACGCCCAGGCCCAATGCCAGAATATACAGGGAGCCACTTTGACCTTCTCTGAACGTTTTCATGAAATCCGCACCGGCTTTGAACGGCCATTCTGGGTCGCCAATGTCAGTGAACTTTTCGAGCGGCTTTCGTATTACGCAGTGTTCGCGGTAATGGTCCGTTATCTGCATGACGGGCTATATTTCGACGTGGAACGCGCCAGCAGCCTGACGGGAATGTTCGGCGGCTGGGTATGGTTTCTGGCGGTGATCGGCGGGGCGGTGGCTGACCGGCTGGGCTTCCGGCGCGCGCTTTCGGTGGCGTATCTGATCCTCAGCATGGCTTATTTTTTGCTGGGTTCGATTGGCGCACAGTGGTTTGCTCCCGTGCGGAATGCTATGCCGCTGGCGACACTGGTTGGAATTGTTTTGATTTTGCCCGCGCTCGGCGTGGCGTTAGTGAAACCGAGCGTGGTTGGGACCACGGCTCGAGCTTCCAACGAGAATGTGCGATCGGTGGGTTACTCGATCTACTACACGCTGGTGAATGTGGGCAGCACACTTGGGCCGCTGCTCGCAGGCTGGGAAGAAGCGCATGGCCGCGTAGAAAGCGTTTTTCGCATTGCAGCTTTGAGCGTATTTCTCATGCTCTTCCTCGTGTTGTTTCTGTTCAAAGAACCGAGGCGCGCGGAAACCGGGGAATCGCCGAGCCTGAGCGAGGTGGGCAAGAATTTTCTTACCGTGCTCTCGAATCCGCGCTTCATGCTTTTTCTGCTTATTTTTACTGGCTACTGGATAGTCTTCTGGCAAGAATTCATCGCGCTGCCGCTTTACATTTCCGCGTACATCGACCCGAACGCCAATACGGCGCGAATTCTTGCGACCGATCCCATTGTGGTGATCTGTTTCACGATGGTCATTGGATTTCTGACCAAGCGTATGCAGGCATTTCATGCCATCGTGCTCGGCACGCTGATCTCGAGCCTGGCATGGATTTTGCTGATTGTGCATCCGTCGGTTTGGATGGCAGTCGCTACTTTGGTAGTGGTCGCGATTGGGGAAATCACGCAGCAGCCGCGTTATTACGATTACATTTCTCGGTTGGCTCCGCCGGGACAGCAGGGAACGTATATGGGATTTGCGTTTCTTCCGCTGGGGGTCGGGTCGTTTATAGCCGGGAAGTTCAGCGGATGGCTCATGCATCACTATGGCGAGCAGATGCACCGGCCGGAATTGGTGTGGTGGTGGGTGGTGGGCGTGGGCATTGCGACTACGATTCTGTTGTGGATTTATGACCGGTTCGTGCGGTTGGAAGCGAAGGGCGGCGCTTGATGGTTGCAGCAGCGAAAATACCGTTGTGATTCATGCCTGAGAAAGTCACAGCCTCGAACGTGGCTGCACAGATTCGCAAAGCGCTGCGGGATGGCGGTTCTCGTGAACATGCTACCGGCGTGCAGTGGTTTTTCAAGAACAAAATCAAATCGCATGGGTGGTACACGGCGGACTTGCGGCGGGCTGCGGTAGATTTTCGGCGGGAGCTGAGGAAAGAACGTGGGCTTGAATTTCTGATTGAGGTTGCCGACGAGCTTTTCCGCGGCCAGATTCTGGAAGAAAAAGTTGTGGCTATTTTCCTGCTGGAAAAGCTCGACGGAGAATTTGGCGAGCGTGAGTTCAAACGATTTGAAGCGTGGCTTGATCGCATCAACAGTTGGGCGGATCACGATGGGCTGGTTCACTATCTGATTGCACCCTTGGTGGCAGCCGAACCGGCGCGCACGAGTAGTGTTTTCCGTTGGGCGAAGTCGGCAAACCGATGGCACCGGCGGGCTGCGTGCGTAGCGCTGATCCGTGGGGCACGCGCCAGGATGTTCTTCGCGGAGATCACGAAGCTTTCAGATTTGCTGCTCTCTGATGAAGACGATATGGTGCAGAAAGGCCTGGGCTGGCTGCTGCGCGAGACTGCCAAGTACGATCCCAAGAAAACAACCCCTTATCTGATGAAAATTCGGGGAAGCGCGCCCCGGCTCGTGCTGCGCACGGCTTGCGAGAAATTGCCGGCGGCAGCGAGAAAGAGAATCCTCGACCGCGTTCAGAAGTAACTCAGCCACCACTCCCTGCGACGCTGGCGTACTCCGGTGAACCACCGGCAGAGTGGATAGAGCGTAGCCACGACTACGAACCACACCAGGTACACAATAGGCAGCGAATATCCCCAGCCGGGAGGAGGAGTGAAGGGAAATAATTGGATCGACGGTGACTCGAACATCCAATGCACCTGGCCATAGCGGGCGTAGCAAACGGCGATGGCAAGCAGGTGAATCAGCGGAATATGCAGCAGGTAATAAAACATTGGAACTTTGCCGAAGATCAGCGCTGGGCGCAGCAGAGTAGGCGTACCTCCGTCGAAGGCCCATAGAAACAGAAACGCTGGGCCAAGCGTCATTAATAGGTATAAAAGTGAAGGCGGATACTTTGTGGTATTCAGAAATGAGAGCACTGTGAATGCCGCGGATTTTTGGGTGCTCCAGCGGGACGGGTCGCCATAAACGTTAATGCTGCGCAACACGATGAACAAAGCAGTGGCGATTAATCCGAGACGAAACAGCAGGGGTCTTCTGCGATCAGCGGGCCAGCTATAAATCTGTCCGAGGCCGTAACCGGCGGCGGTGACGCCGATCCAGGGTATTAACGCGTAGCCAACAAAAACAGTGTGCCAAGGCGTTGCGAGGATTACCCCCGGCGCGTGGAGAATCATCCACAACGGATTTGAGGACTGGATTGAATCGAACAAATTGTGCGTGGCGATCATCACGACGCCGAATGCGGTCACTGCGAATGGCGGAAGATAAACAAGCCCAGACAATGCGATCATCGCCCAGCCCAATGCCCATAGCACAATCAGCACAGTGACGCGATAATCGAAGTTGAATTGCCATCCCAGGCCGCGGGAGACCACAAGTTCCAGAAAAATTAGCCACACGCCGCGGGTGAACAGAAAGCGCGATAATTCTCGGGTCGATTTCCGCCGGCCTGAAAGCCAGGCTCCGGTTCCTGTGAGCAGGAAGAAAACGGGAGCGCAGAAATGAGTGATCCAGCGGGTGAAGAACAGAGGAATGGTTGTGGTGGCGGGATCGGTGGGACTCAGGCCGGAATTTCCAAAGAAGTCGCGTGTGTGATCGAGAGCCATCAGAATCATGATCAGGCCGCGCACCACATCGATGGATTCGATGCGAGCGCGCTTTACAGCAGCGGCTTGACCCAATGCAACGGATTGGACAGCGAGAGGCATCTGGCGGCGTAGTTTAGCAAAAAACTCGCCCAGATTTTTGGCGATCTGACGCAGGGCCTGGATGGTCATGCCGCTTGACACCCGTCGCATTCCAACTTAGGCTGAGGTCGTTCCCGTGGGGCACTGCGGCATTCTCGCCGAAAGGGCTAGGCCCGCCCGCTGAAAATATCAGCAGGAGTGTGCGTATGCCTACCCTCGAGACTTATCGCAAGCAAGCCAAGCAACTGCTTCGCTGGCATCGCGAAGGCGATTATTCCATAGGCGAAAAAGTGCGTCAGATCGAACGCCATCGAGCTTTGACGGATCGCCAGGCGTTAGCACTCAAGTTCACGCTAACCCTGGCGCAAGAGATCGTCGCGGTTGAAGCCGGTCACCGAAGCTGGACTGAACTGAAAGCGGCGGCAGCGCGAGCCTCTAAAACGCCGCGCGTTTCGCCTGGCCCGCCTTCACTGAAGAACGTGATTCCGATCCTGCTGGTGCGTGATGTCGAGGCGTGCGCGACCTTCTTCAGAGAGAAGCTTGGCTTCGAAATTAACTTTCTTCATGGCGCGCCTCCGTTTTACGGGGCGGTATCACGTGACGGTATTTGTCTGCACCTCCGCTTCGTGCACCGCCCATTTTTCGCGCAAGCCGCCGCTCAGGAGAAATCCCTGATCGTGGCATCCATTGAAGTCTCCAACGTGCAAGGTCTGTTTGAGGAATTCAAAACGCGCGGCGTCGAGTTTGCTCAGCGGCTCAGGAAACAAGCGTGGGGTGGAACGGATTTTCAGGTGCGAGATCCCGACGGCAATGTGATTTCCTTTGTCACGTACGGTAAAGGTTAAAGAGGACCGACGAATCTCCCGCTACTGTTCGTAGCCGAATTCAAACGGGGACACCACCATGTTCGACTACATTCGCCCAAATCCCGCGCATTGTTTACAATAGAAGTTTGCTCATGGACCTGCCTGCCATTCAATCAGCCCTGCGCGAGCGCAACATTGATGCGTGGCTCTTTTATGACCACCATCATCGCGATCCCATTGCTTATCGTGTGCTTGGGTTGCCGCAAGATTTGATGGTTACGCGGCGATGGTTTTATCTTATTCCTGCACAGGGTGAACCGATGAAGCTGGTTCACAAGATTGAGGCTGGACACCTCGATTCTCTTCCCGGCGACAAGCGACAGTATTCCGGATGGCAGGAATTATTCGACAGCCTGAAGGCGATCCTCGCTTCCTATCGCGATATCGCGATGCAGTATTCGCCCAATAATATTGTCTTTACCATTTCGCTGGTGGATGGTGGAACAATTGAGTTGCTGCGCGGGCTGGGGAAAAATGTGGTCAGCTCGGCCGATTTAGTTGCTCAGTTCGAAGCGACCTGGAGCGAAGAACAGATCAAGACACACTTTGCGGCGCGCGACAGCGTGGATTCGATTGTGGCTGCGGCATTCAAAGAAATTGGAAAACGCGTGCGCAACAGCGGTACGACGGAGCATGAAATTCAGAACTGGTTCATGGAAGCATTCCGGCGTGAACACCTGCTTACCGACGACCCGCCTATCGTAGCGGTGAATGCGAACGCAGGAAATCCGCACTACGAGCCGCGCGCCGATCGTCCGGTGCCGATCCGCGAGGGCGATTTCGTGCTGCTCGATGTGTGGGGTAAAAAAGACATTCCGGACGCGGTCTATTACGACATAACCTGGGTAGGTTTTGTAGGGGCAGCGCCGTCGCAGCGCCAGCGTGAGGTGTTTGAAGTGGTACGGGATGCGCGGGATGCGGGCGTGAAAACCGTTATCGATGCGATTGCGGCCGGGCGACGGATTGCCGGATGGGAAGTGGACCGGGCGACGCGCAATCACATTAAAGAAAAAGGTTTCGGCGAGTATTTCATTCATCGCACCGGACATTCGATCGGCACTGACGTTCATTCGAATGGGGCCAACATGGACGATTTGGAAATTCATGACGAACGCCAGATTCTTCCCAACTCCTGCTTCTCGATCGAACCCGGAATTTATCTACCGGAGTTCGGCGTGCGGAGCGAAGTGAACATGCTGGTCCGGCAGAAATCGGCGGAAGTCACCGGAAACATTCAACGTGAGATCGTAATCATCTGATGGCAAATTCCACTACAAGCAAAGCAAAAACAGTCGAACCGGCGCGACCTGCCAGCATAATGTCGGTCATCGCGCCAGCTATTGGCTGGCTCATCCCAGGCGCCGGACACTTAATTCAACGACGCTGGATTCGCGGACTGTTACTGCTGATCTCTATTACAGCTTTGTTCGTACTTGGCCTCATGATGCAGGGGCACATTTACAAAGCCAACGGCGGCGACATTCTCGACATGCTTGGCTTCATTGGCGACCTTGGCGCGGGAGGAATGTACATTGTTACGCTCGCCATGAATGGCGGCCAGGGAGCAATTGCATTTGCGATCGCGGATTATGGAACTAAATTCATGATCGTCGCAGGGTTGTTGAACCTTATTGCCGTGGCCGACGCCTACCATATTGCGATCGGGAAGAAACGATGACGATCCAACTCTCACATTTCAGCGCAGCTTTTGTGTTTGCGTTGTTCACGTCCATCGTCTTCGGCATCACGCATCGCGAGACCACGCGTGACATGGTTCGGTATGGTTTGTACTGTTTTGCGATGTTCCTGGGCGGGGTGCTGGCAGCCGGTTGGGCGATGTGGTTGATACGGAGATAGCGATTTTTTCTTATCCTGCCCACACGAACGCGTCAAACACTCGTTTCGATTCAAAACTCAAGCGGCGATAGAGGGTCACCGCGCGGGCGTTGGCTTCCGTCACCGTCAACGAAAGTGAAGAAAATCCCCGCTTGCGGAGATTCCCCACCGACGCAGCCAGCAGCGATTCTCCAATTCCATGAGAGCGGTATTCAGGCAGCACGCACACTTGTGTTACATGGCCCACGTCGCCGCGCACTCGCGAACACAAAATCAGCCCGATTAGATTTTTCGCCTTGCGGTCCACGGCGGCGAAGGACGACTCTATATCGAACAGACCGCAGCCGGGAAAGCGCACGATGTTGTTCAAAAAACGCAATGAGCCGGCCAGCGTGTGATATTGATCGTTGATCTGGGCATCGACGTGGCCGCGATAGGCTGCGGTGATCACGGCGGCGGCAGGTTGATAATCCGCTTCAGTCCAACGTCGAATTTCAATATCTGGGTGCGTGGCTGGAGTTGCGGATGACTTCTGCCCCAGCGCCAAAACCATGAATAGCCGCGGATGCCGCTGAAATCCTTGATCGAGAAATGGGCGCGCCACGCTGCCGGTTTCATGAGCGAGCAGTTGCGCTTCCACGCGATGAATTCCCGGCGATTGCTGGAGCGTCTCGATCACATGCGTGAGCAGCTTGATTTCAACCTCGTGCGGGTTCGACAGGCGGCTGCCGTTCGCTACAAACAGATCGCCAACTACTCCCTTGCTGCCTTCATAGACGAAGAACGTGTAACCGAAAATGCGGCCGCGCTCGATGGCAGCGTAGCCGGGAAGAATCTTCGCGTCCACGTAACGCAGAATCATCTCCGCCGATCCGCTGTAATCCCACGAGAGCAGGCTCGACCACACCCGCGTCTCGTCGTCGAGCAGCGGACGCAGATCCACAGAAGAAAAATGTCTGAGGTCGAGAATCTCCACGGGGCTCCTGCGTAGTTAGCTTACAATTATCGGCTTCTTTCGCGGCGGCAGACTTTTGAGTTTAGTGAGTTGTAAGAGCTTAAGCAAACGATGGACAATCTTAGGGCACCTTGAAATCGCGGTTATATCAAAGCTTAAGGCGTAGGACGCGGGGCTGCGACCCAGAAATAATCCACATGTTGCGCTTCATAGTGTCCGAGATAAGAGACGCGCCTGCCGGCGACGAGCTTTGCTATTTTTTCTTGAGAACCTTCCGGCGCCACTAACAGATGCTCTTCCTGCGGGACTCGGCCCCAGTCATAGTTGAAGGTCAAATGATCGCGATAAAAAGTCAGGCCATATTCCAGTTCACGGCGAACGTGATAAACCGCTAGCGGCAACGGATGTGTTTCCATGGCGGCGATTTCCCGTGCGATTGGGCGCGCCGAGAGTATCTCATCGATAGGCTGGGCACCCAGCTTTAACACGGCTCCAACCGTGAGAACAACAGGGATCAGGGTAACAAAGCGCAGCATCCGCAGGCCGTTTTTGCACACCAGTGTGAGCGCGATCCCAGTGCACAGTACAAACGCGATGGCCAACGCAACGAACATTGGCCGGCCCCCGGGAAGACGATGCTGCGTGAGCAGGTAGGCAATGAGCAACGCGGGAACCATGGGCGCAGAGGCCAGAAGCGCGTGCATAATTGCCAGCCACGTAGCGACCGGTTCGGATTCATTCTTTTCTAAACCATGCCGCAGGTACTCGACCAACAGGAGGGCGGCGGCGGGAATTGCCGGCAAAATATAACCGGGAAGTTTTGATTGGGAGATGGAGAAAAATATTACCGGCGCGATAAGCCAGCAGCAGGCAAAGATGCCGAGCTGAGATTTTGCATCGGATTCCCGAGCGATGATCAACTTCCGTTCGGCCCGCCATCGACGAACCATTTGCGCAAAAGCCGTCATTGCGAACGCTGCCCACGGAATTAATGCCAGCAACGTGACTGGCAGGTAATACCAGAATGGTTCGGTATGGTGATAGAGATTTTCCGAGAATCGTCCGAGGTTATGTTCGATAATGAATTCGTGAAAAAAGGCAGGATTGCGCATTTGTACTGCTGCATACCAAGGCAATGCTATGGCACAGCACAGAATAATCCCGGGCAGCCATAGAGTCTTTAAAATCAATCGCAGTTCGCGAACCGCAGCAGCATATAAAAGAATCGCCAGAAAAGAAAGGAATGGCGCGACCGGCCCTTTCGCCAGCATCCCTAAAGCCACGAAGAGATAAAACATCGAGAGATAAATTTTCTTATCGCTCTCGCGCCACGCCCACCAGGCGAGCATTCCCATCGAAAACGCGGCGGCTAGGCCTATGTCAGTGGATGCGGCACGAGCATAGCCAGTCACTCCCGCACAAGACGCGGCAATCAGAGCGCCGTCAAGTTCGAATCCCGGCCGGAAGCACCGCAGGAAAAAATACATTGCCAGCACGAGGAAAGTCGCATCGATCGCCGAAGGCAGACGGGCGGCCCAGTCGCTCACGCCAAATACCGAGTACGCCAGCATGGCTTGCCAGTAGTACAGCGGAGGCTTTTCCAGCCACGGCTGACCGCCGAGCGTGGGCGTGATCCAATCGTGACGCGCCAACATTTCTCGCGCGACCTGCGCGTACCGCGGCTCGTCAGCCCCAATCAGCCCGAACTGATTCAGGCCATAGAAAAATAAGAATGCGCAGAAACCCGCCAGCAAAAGCAAGTCGGTGCGGGTGCGATTGGTCATGAAGTGAAGTTTACTAGTGGTTTATTGTACGAAAGGGCCGCGGCGCAGCATTTCCAGAACCTGCCGGATAGCGTGCTCCAGAGGACCATCGAGAGAACAACCGCTGGCGCATTCATGGCCTCCGCCGCCGAAACCCTCGGCGACTCGCGCCACATCCAGCTTGCCTTTGCTGCGCAGGCTCACGCGAAAACGGCCTTCGGGCAGCTCGCGGAAGAATGCCGCTACTTCGACTTCGCCGATGGAAAGTACGTAATTGACGAGGCCTTCGCAGTCTTCGTCTTTTGCCTCGCAGCGCTCCATTTGCTCCTGCGTCACCCAAGTCCAGCCAATGTTGCCTTCGGTGTGAAGATGCCGCAACGCCTCGCCCAGCAGCTTCATTTTCGCTACAGAGTGCGCGAAATAAATGCTGCGCGCGCAATGCGAAGGATCGGCGCCGGCGAGCACAAGTTCTCGCGCCAGAGCAAACGTGCGCTCGTTCGTTCCTTGAAACATGAACGACCCGGTGTCGGTCATCAGCGCAGTATAGAGGCAGGTTGCTATTTCGGGCGAGAGTGGTGTCCCCGCTTCGCGGGCCAGGCGAAACACCATTTCTCCCGTTGCTACGGCGTGGGGATCAATCCAATTTACGTGCGCGAATGGACGACCGCTCACGTGGTGATCGATGCTGATGAGAAAGCGATCTTCAAGGCCTTGCAGCCGCGTGCGGTGAATGCTGTCGCACTCGAGGATGATTGCGGATTCGTAGATGCCGGGAACGCGCTCGGCTTGCAAAACCTGATTGGCAAAAGGAAGCGCGCGATAGATTCGCGGCACGCCGTCGTGCAGAACAACGTCGGCCTGCTTCCCCATGGAGCGCAAAACCTGGCAGCACGCCAACGCGGAGCCGACGGCATCGCCATCGGGCCGCGCGTGCGAGGTAAGCACGAAGCGGTCACGCTGCCGGATTTGATCGATCACATCCCGCAACATCGTTATGCCTTTTTTTCTCGGGCTTCTAAAGACTTTTGTTTCTTAATCCTCTTCTTCGCCCGCGCCAACAGCTCTTCTACTCGGGCCTTTTCGCGTTCTGAGCGGTCGAGCCGGAAATACAATTCCGGCGCGCGCCTCCGTCGCAAACGCTCTACCAATTCGTGCCGTATATATTCTTTGGCGGCGAGCAGGCCCTCGAGACTTCGCTCGGCTTCCTGGTCGTCGCCATCCACATCCACCAGAACCTGCGCCGAGCGCCCATCGTCGGCCACATGAACAGCCGTTACTCGCACCAGCCCGATGCGCGGATCGGCCAACTCGCCTTCCACCAGCGTTTCAATCTCCTCCCGCAAGGCCTCGCCCAACCGACCGCGATGATATTTGACCCCGCGCTTTTCCACGTTTCACCTCGAGTAAAACGCATGAGAATATCAGAAAAACGGCTGCCCGTGTTGGCCGGGAAGTGCTATTGTCGCGCACAAAAGAGGAAACCGGGTAAGTACAGAGGTAATAAGGGGATAGGGAAGACAACATTTTAGTGAGGAGCTAGCCCCGCCTTAAAGATAGTCGACAAACGAGTCAGCAATTTCCGCCCCGTGATTGTTCGCGATGCGCGTAGCCGCGCGTTCCACGTTCTTCATCAACCCATCCAGATAATCGTGCGAGTCGGAGATGCTGACCACGCCAATCGTGGCGCGATTCCAAATGTTGCTGGGATCGAGTTCGGCGACGGAGATGTTGAAACTGGCGCGCAGGCGGTCTTTCAGGCTGCGGACTACCTGGCGTTTGTCTTTGAGCGATTGCGCCGCTTCGATGTGGAGTTCGAGGGT